>ERZ1066121.17-NODE-17-length-227386-cov-60.996630_pt1 | contig 227386 bp, 200 predicted proteins | sample MGYA00382768_ERZ1066121 | MGnify/ENA primary metagenome ERZ1066121 (study PRJEB33369, sample SAMEA5778351) | biofilm metagenome | biome: Industrial cooling water; feature: Water cooling tower basin; material: Biofilm | place: United Arab Emirates | collected...
GACAAGTGCAAGGGCTGATTGCGGAGCCAGCTAACGTTGCTGTTCAGCGGTTGCAAGCTTGCTTTGCTATGCCACGACTGGGCACTAACAATCCGATGCAACAGCGTTGTTAGCTGGGTGACGCACGATCGCCCCTCTGCACCGCCCCACCCCCATCTCCTGAGCGCTTTCCACCTCACACCCAAACTCTAGCAACTGCCCTAACCCCAGCCTCCTGGGCGCTTGTGGACACCGCAGAAAATTTTGAGCGGCGGTCTCCACCCCAGTCTCCTGAGCGCTTTCGGGCTGACCAGTAACCTGGCGGGACAAGTGCAAAATCTGGATGCGGAGCCAGATAACAACTTATTACATAGAGTTGTTTCTTGTTATTGTCCCAATTGGAACGTTAACAAGAATTCTAATGGAACTGCTGCCAGGACAGTCATCCAATAAATTGGGCTATCTAGGCAAGATGGTAGCAAACCTGATTCGTAATCTCCAAGAAGCGTCGCACACTTGCGTTGGGATCTTGGCGGCAGATAATCACGACTTCCACCATTGGAGTTGTTTCTTGGAGCGGCTTATAAACAACGCCTTGCCGTTGGAGATTTTGTAGAGAGAGGGGCACGATCGCGACTCCCATTTCAGCGGCAACAAGGCTGACGATCGTTTGCATTTGAATCGCTTCCTGCGTTACCTGCGGATTAAACCCCGCTTGTAAACAGACTCCCAAAATTTGATCGTGTAATCCTGGGGCCACCACCCGTGGAAATAAGATAAATGGCTCCTGCGCCAGAGATTTCACAGATACCTGGTGGGCATCGCGACAGGGGTGACACTCTGGCAGCGCAACGATTAACGGCTCCCGGAAAATCACCGTGGCTTCCAGAGCTGGGTCGGCAATGGGGGGGCGCACAAACCCAATGTCTAGTTTGCCTGCTACTACAGCCTGCACCTGTTCGCGGGTTGTCAACTCTTGGAGTTCGAGCGTGACAGCTGGCACTTGCCGCCGAAAGGCTTGCAGAATTGGGGGAAGGATATTGTAGGCCGTCGAACTCACAAAGCCGATCGCCAGTTGCCCCACCTCTCCCCGACTGGCCTGCCGTCCCTGTTCCACAGCGTGATCGAGGGCTTGCAGCACCTGTCGGGCTTCTGCTAGAAATGCCGCGCCTGCTTCTGTTAACTCGACTCGTCGCTTAGTGCGATGAAACAATTGAAATCCCAGTTCGTCCTCCAGTTGGCGAATTTGCTGGCTCAAGGGAGGTTGGGCCATATGCAAGCGATCGGCCGCCCGACTAAAGTGCAATTCTTCCGCCACTGCAATGAAGTAATGTAAATGACGCAGTTCCATCTTATTTATATTCTGAAAGTATTAATGATACGGGAAGTATATATTGGACATCTATAAATAGATTTCTTACAGTCGGTTTAGAGGACTGAGGCCCCGTTGTTATGAGCTTATCGATTCAAGTTCGAGCCGCCACGATCGCGGATCTCGATCAGATCTTGGCGTTTATTCAGCAAAAAGCAGTGTTTGATGGGTACCGCGATGCCCTCAGCGCAACTGCTGAAACATTGCAACAAACCTTATTTGGTGATTTTCCCTATGCTGAAGTTGCCTTTGCTGAAGTGAACTCTCTGCCCATTGGATTCGTGCTGTTTGCGCAGATGTATTCCAGTTTTTTGGCGCAACCGACCTTGTGGATTGATGATCTGTTTGTGCAAGTTGAATGGCGGCGGCAGGGTGTTGGCACCGCGTTACTGAAACATCTTGCTGAAATTGGAAAAACTCGCGGCTGTGGCCGAATTGAGTGGACAGTTGCAACTCACAATAACGCTGGTATCCAGTTTTACCGACAGCAAGGGGCGCAGATTCGCGAAGAAGTGAGGGTGTGTCGTCTGGATGCGTCCGCGATCGCCAATCTCGTTCTGGCTCAGTAGCAGAAATCTAGGCGAGAGAAATAATGAGATTTTTCCAGTCACCTGCCAGACAAGACCCACTGCTGGCCCTCCGATTTGCGAATTACCGGAACCTGGCGATCGCGCGGCTCATCCTCCTAACCGTATTTCAGATGCAGACCGTCACTGTTGGGTGGGAACTGTATGAACGCACCCGCGATCCCTTAGTTCTGGGTGGGGTGGGGCTAATTCAAATTTTGCCCATCATGGCTGTCACCGTGCTGGCGGGCCATTTTGCCGATCAGTCCCAGCGCAAACGGATTATCCTCCTGTGTGGAGCGTTGATGGCGGTGAGTGCCTTGGGGCTGATGCTGGTTTCGTTAAATCAAGCTCCGATCTGGATGGTATACGCTTGTTTGTTTCTCTCTGGGTTGGCGCGGGGCTTCCACAAACCGGCTACGGATGCGCTGCTATGGCAATACATTCCCAGCACGGCCTATACCAATGCGGCAACCTGGAATAGTACGGTGTTTCAGTTTTCTTCTGTCGCTGGCCCCGCGTGCGGCGGGTTACTCATAGCCGCTTTGGGCGGCGCTTTTCCGGTTTATGCGATCGTGACGCTAGCCACCCTGGTCTATCTGGGACTGATCGGACGCTTACCCGATAGCCGGACAGCGTTGAAAAATGAGCCGTTGTCGCTGCGATCGCTGGGGGCCGGATTCCAATTTCTGCGGCAGCATCCTGTCGTATTGGCCGCCATCAGTTTGGATTTGTTTGCTGTCTTGCTGGGGGGCGCGGTGACGTTACTGCCCGTTTATGCCAAAGAAATTTTGCATGTGGGTGCAGCGGAATTGGGCTGGATGCGGGCCGCCCCGGCGATCGGCGCGTTGCTCATGGGAGCCGTTTTGGTTAACCTGCCGCCGATTCAACCAGCGGGAAAAGTGCTGTTGGGTGCCGTCGCCGGATTTGGCCTGGTGACGATCTGGTTTGGCTTATCGCGCTCGCTGTGGCTATCGATGTTGATGCTGGGGCTGACGGGCGCACTGGACAACATCAGTGTGGTGATTCGACATACGCTCGCTCAACTTTGGACTCCCGACCATCTACGTGGGCGCGTTTCGGCCATCAACAGCGTTTTCATCAGTATGTCAAATGAACTGGGCGGGTTTGAATCGGGCCTGGTGGCAGCGTTGGTCAGTCCCGTTTTTGCGGTGGTCAGTGGTGGTGTGGGGACGATCGTCGTAGTCGTGATTGTGGCCATTCTGTGTCCGGAAATGCGCCATCTGCAAGAACTCAAACGATCGCCAGAAGTTGTGTAGGGGCGCTCATCCTGGCAGCAACTCGATCGCCACTTTGGCATAAAACGGTTCACATGCAGCCAGCACCCGGTAATTGCGCATAAAGGCTTGGGTGAAATCGCGAAATGCCCGAAACTCATGGCTTACCGAGGAAAACTGGTCAAACAGCAGAATTGTTCCTGGCTCCATTACTCCATTCAAACTGGCCAACACATATAACGTCGAACTGTACAAATCGGCATCGCAATGAATGAGGAGACGCTGCTGCGGTTGAAAGTCTTGCAAAAACGGAGGCAGAGTTTGCTGAAAAATACCCTGCACAAACTGTACTCGTCTGTCCTCGATAACTGGGGGCTTCCCGCCCATGTCGAAGGTTCCTTTGGCCATCGTTTGGGTGAACATCTTCCAATCTTCCGGCAACCCTTCAAAGGAATCAAACCCAAAAAAGCGAGAATACGGATGTTGATGGAGATCTAACCAAATCTTGAGGGAGTACCCGTTATAAACTCCAAACTCTAGGAAATCGATCGGCTGGGTTTGGATAATCGATCGCTCAAGATATTGATACAGCTCATAGCCAGTGTCAAAGACTTGGGGGCAAGGATGGTGTTTGAGCCATTCCCCAAACATCAGGAGATAATTCACCGCTTCTAATCGATAAGACGGTGGTACCCCTGAGCTTGCAATACGCTTTTTGATAACATCTTGAACCCGCGAATTTGGCATACTTCTTTCTCCAAAGCAAATAGGCTGAAGGGGCAAATAGACTGAAGGAATTTTTATCAAGCACTATTCCTGTAAGGGTAGGTGTTGGAATTGACGCCTATTCAATATCATGCAACTTTGGTCAAACCTGCCTTAACAAAAGGGAATAAATAGCTGTAGCCATGTATAGTGCGGCGAAAGCAAGTCAGAACGCCCACCCAGCATTTGGCTGCTCAGCTTTTTCCAGGTTCTAAGCGTTCTGACCAAGGCTATACTTCTGGCTGATCCGCGCTTACCTTATAATTCGCTGAATACGCTTGTAGGATTAGAGTCGCGCCATGCTCCCAGTGATTTACTCAGACGAGTTTTTGCTGCACGAAACGGGTTATTTCCACCCCGAAAAACCAGAGCGCCTCACAGCAATTAAGGACGTGTTGAAGGCGGCTCCCTGGGCGGCTCAGTTGGACTGGCGATCGCCGACACCGATCGACCAGCGATCAGTTATAACACCGATCGAACGAGCGCATACATCCCAGTATGTTGAACTCGTTCGCATGATCTCCAATCGGGGCGGCGGCTACCTGGATGCAGACACACCGGTTTCTCCCCGCACATTTGAGGTAGCCCAACTGGCTGTGAGTGCCTGGTTGGATGGGGTCGATTTAGCGTTGCAAACAGGCGCACCGAGTTTTGTTTTATCTCGCCCACCTGGACATCATGCCCTGAGTGATCGCGGGATGGGATTTTGTCTTTTTGCCAATGCAGCGATCGCGGCTTTTTATGCCCTGGAGCGCCCAGACGTAAGCCGAGTCGCGATTTTAGATTGGGATGTGCATCATGGCAACGGCACCCAAGCGATCGTTGAAACAAACCCAGCGATCGCCTACTGCTCCTTACACGAATCCCCCCAATATCCGGGCACTGGAGCTGCTAGTGAGCGTGGTTTTCATCAGAATGTGTTGAATCTGCCGCTGCGTCCAGGGAGTACAATCGCCGACTATCGATCGGCATTTGAGCAAGCAGTTAAGCCATTTCTCAAAAATTTTCGGCCTGATTTGCTGATTGTTAGCGCGGGTTATGATGCGAATCGGGCTGACCCCCTGGCCGGTATTTGTTTGCTACCTCAGGATTACAGTCTCCTAACTGCCGAATGTTTGCAACTCACCCGCAAAATTGTTTTTGGTTTAGAAGGTGGCTATGACCTGGAAGCCCTGGCGCAATCGGTTGCCGCCACGATCGCAACTTGTCTGGACAGTGATCTGCAAAAGTTTTAAAGGAACAATTGGTTTGGCAGAGTTAAATCATTACAGGCTGCGATGATTTGAGCGGGATTGCCTTGTAATCTAAATGTCAGGGTGTCATTTGGAGAGCAGTCCCGCATGATTGACTTTCAACAACTCGCCAGTCTCGCCTTGTTTCTGGTGCTGCTGCTATTGGGTTTTATTTTGGTGCTAATTGCCTTTATCCCTATTAGCTTTGGCCTCACGATTCATATGCTGGGGCGCGATCGCTGGTTTTCGCTCGGTTTGGGGGCGATTCTGCTCCTGTGTTGTTTTGGGTTACTCTCCAGCGGAGCTTTTCCCAAACTTGCCAGTCAAACCTTACTTAATCCTGCCGATGCTGCTACTCGGTTTGGCACTCAAACTGCTCAGCGTGATATTTCCGTTCCAGCCGGACAAGCGATCGACTGCATCCCCATGACCTCCGGTGCCCAACGTGTGCCAACCCTCAATATTCGGAATGAGCGCTCTACAGCTGACCCAGCGATCGTCGCCGCCATTCAATGTCCTCAAGCAAATCTCAAATCGGGTGATTCAACATCGGCGTTGGTGTTTTTGGAGGATGGCGGCAACAGCGGCTTAAATCAGGGGTGGGCGAAAGTTCGCTATGAAATTACTGGCTGGGTTGCGAAGGATCGCCTGGACTTTTCCAGCAACAATCAGTCGCCTTCGTAGGAAACTTTCAATGGCTAACTTTCAGTCCGATGAGCGTTTGAGCCTTGGGAAGGCCGCTTAGGAATAAGGACTAAGAATCGGCGATTCAGCCATTTGATGTGTCCTAAGTGTTCTGACCATAGCTATAGTTCATGTTGCTTAAATTCGGTGCAGTTGCTTGCAATACACGCGATCGCAGCGAGCCGTTTCCACGCCAACAGCGGGAACATAACCATGGCGCTCATAAAGCTGAACGGCTTCTTGTAACACACTGGCGGTTTCAATCCAGATTTGGGCAAACCCACGCGCCGCGATCGTCGTTTCCAGTTGAGTTAACAAAAACTTGCCCAGCCCTTGCCTTCTGGCGGCTGGCAGCAAATACATTTTGCGAATCTCCACCGCGTTTTTGCCGCGTTGAATGGGGTAATAGGCACTCGTCCCAACAATTTTTTGCTGCCGCTCGATCACCCAAAACTCGCCACCCGTTTCTAAATAATAGGTCTCTACTTGTAGAACGTCCTGATCTGCTCCTTCCGCCTCCCAACCCAGGTGATATTCTGCTAAAACACAACGGATGACCTCAGCCGCCACGATGCGATCGCTCGGTTGCCACGATCGCACCAGAAAATCTTTGTAAGCAATGCGCATGATAGCAGGCGTTATTTGCCTTTTTTCTTGCCAGCAGACACGTCTACTTCTTCTAGCTCAGATAAGCGAAACGTCACCAACTTATCCCAGTTGCCGCCTTCAAACAAAACTGCAACCTTGCCATCACTGACACGCTGAACCAATCCTTGGAAATGATAGTAGGTATCTTCAGGGTTAATGACTCGAACGGCTGAACCTGGGAGAATCATAACTTTTGTTTAGGGTTGTTTGTGCTTGCACTCACTAGCTTACAGGTTGAGCGCAGCAACCTGAACCCAACCATGATAAAAACTGCTGTTATGGGTAATGCAGTGGAGGTTATGCCTGCTCAAAATTTCAGGCGCTGCCGAAAGTTCGCGACTGATTCCACAACCCCGATCGCCAAAAAGTTCATAATCAGCGATGACCTGCCATAACTCAAGAACGGTAAGGGAATGCCGGTGACTGGCGAAAGTCCGATCGTCATGCCCACATTGACCGTGACCTGGAATACCAGCATCGAAAAGACCCCGATCGCGATGAGAGAGCCAAAATTATCCTTGGCGTTTTGGGCAATAATCACTAACCGCAAGCAGATCAGCCAGAAGGCAAATAGCACCGCCATACAACCAACAAAGCCCAATTCTTCGCCGATCGCCGCAAAAATGAAGTCGGTGTGTTGTTCTGGAATAAAGCTCAATTGAGTTTGGGTGCCTTGATGCAAACCGCGTCCCCACAAACCACCTGCCCCAATGCCAATGCGAGACTGGATCAGGTGATAGCCTCCTCCTAGCGGATCTTGGTCTGGATTCAGGAAAATAATCAACCGCTTTTTCTGATATTCCTTCAGTAATCCCCACAGAAAGTGCCCCAACCCACCCGATAGAAGATTAAGAACCACTGCGCCTAAGGTGCCCAGGCGATACCAGGGTAAGCTCCGCCACGCCACAATTCCAATGACCCCAATCCAAACAAACCAGACGGGTAGAAAGGTGTTGAACAAGATGGCGGAAACAAACGGGGAAATCATAAGCAGAAGCCAGCCTGGATTCGCATTCCCCCAGTACAGCATCCCCATTGTAATTGCGCCAAATATCAGCGATGTTCCCAGGTTTGGTTCTAAAAATACAAAAATCCAGGGAACGGCGGCGATCGCCAGTGCCCTCAACGCTGCCGGAATTGTAGATGCGGGGCGATCATTCAAAACGGCTGCCATCGTGATAATAATACTCAACTTGGCAAATTCTGATGGTTGGAGGTTAAAGCCAAAAATTGGAATCCACCGTTGTGCCCCTAGCCCTTCGGTTCCAAAGAACTTGACCGCAATCAATAGCAGGATCACGCTGCCATAAATTGCCCAATGCCAAGCCAACAACCATTCATAGCGCCAGCGGGCGATTACAAGTGCTAGAAATAGCCCAAATCCAGCCGTAGTCAAATGCTGAAATGCCCAGTTACTACCACCCTGGTTCATTTCCACACTGTTGATCATGACGGCACCCAGCACCGTTAAGCCGATCGGCAAAATCAGCAATAACCAATCAATGTTTTGCCAGGGTTGAAGAAGGGATCTCCAGCGAATCTGGGGAAAGGATCGTTGCAGCATGCGGTGCAGAAAATAACAGCGAGAGGCGATCGAAACAAATCACTAGGGTACATTCTATCGCTCGATCGCATTCTGCCGAATTTGCCTAACTCAGGGCCGCGATGGAGACTCGTGCTGCAATTTGTTGAGCTACCGCAGTGAGTGCTTGGGCGGATGCCGACGCCGGTTCTGCTAGCACGATCGGCAAGCCGCGATCGCCGCCTTCCCGCAGAGGGATCTCCAGTGGCACACACCCTAACAAAGGCACCTGCAATTCTTGAGCCGTTTTTTCGCCACCTGCTGACCCAAAGATGTCGTACTGCTTGTCGGGCAGATCCGGTGGGATAAAGTAACTCATGTTCTCCACAATTCCCAACACAGGCACCCGCAACTGCTGAAACATTTTCAAGCCCCGCCGCGCATCCAACAACGCCACCGTTTGGGGCGTCGTGACAATCACCGCACCTGCCATCGGCACCGCTTGAGCCATCGTCAACTGCGCATCTCCAGTTCCCGGTGGCATATCAACGATTAAATAGTCCAATTCGCCCCACCGCACCTGGTACAGAAATTGACGAATAATCCCGTTCAACATCGGACCGCGCCAGATGACGGGTTGATCCTTGTCGATCAAAAATCCCATCGATACCAGCTTTACGCCGTGATTGAAGGCCGGTTCCAGGACTTCTCCCTGGGCACCCTGCTGCACCACAACATTGGCCCTATCGAGGCCCAGCATGGTGGGGGCATTGGGGCCGTATATATCTGCATCAATCAATCCTACTTTTGCCCCAGCTTGAGCCAGAGCCACGGCCACGTTCACGGCAACGGTACTTTTACCCACGCCACCTTTACCACTGGAAATGGCCACAATATTTTTCACGCCGTCAATTCCCTGGCGATCGGGCAGTCCTTTTTGTTGGGGCGTTTCTGCCGTTACCTCAACTTCTACGGTTTCCACTCCGGGCAATGTTTTCACGGCTCGTTCGCAATCTTCCACGATGAACTGGCGCAAGGGGCAGGCGGGTGTTGTTAGCACCAGCGTAAAGTGAACCGTGCCACCATCGATTTGAACATTGCGGATCATGTTCAAATCCACAAGACTTTTGCGGAGTTCAGGGTCTTGTACGGGTTGAAGAACTGCGAGGACGGAACTGGGACTCAGGGTTTGAAGCATCTTTTTTATGAAGGAGTTTCGTTAGGCTCTGGCTCGATCTTAGATCGAGTTGAGACTCTCACCCTACAACGCTTTGCCGATACATTCATTAATCGGACTCTATTGCTCTATCGTTCAAGTCTGCGATCGCCTACTCCCACTGCCACTGCTCAACTTTGCGATCGTCTCGGCTATCCTGCTCAACCGATTGCACCAATTTTTGGGCGACTTGAGCCGCACAGGGCCGCAGCAAAGACCACAGAACTGGGGATAACCACCCCCTTAACGTGACCGAGTACGACACACAGGTGCCACAGACCGTCGACTTCACTTGGTAAGTAACTTTTTCCTCCAGCCCTGGTAGCACCAAAATCCGAATGCTAAACAATTCTCTAGGACTAACCCGTTCGACAAAAATTTGAATGGGAATAGGAATGAGGCGGGTAATCGCCTGGTAAATCAGCCCTGGCTTTGCCACCAAGCCGTTGGGTACATTGGTGCTTGCCAAGATGGGGTGCCAGGACACATCAGCCAGGTTTGTGATTTTTTTCCATAACTCATCCACCGAGGCAGAACTGGTAGCCTGATAGGTTCGGACAAGCAGGTTTTGCGGGTGACGCCCTTCAGCACCACTTGATCTAGGCAGAAACACAAATCTGGACATGCTCTTCTACCGAACAAACCATAAACTTACATTCTAGGCAAACAAGGTAGCTCCAACATCTGCTTTAAGAAGTGTTGTTGAAACTTAAAGCGATGAGTGTTCAGCTTCAACACTTTATCGGTACTTACTCAACATTTCTTTAAGCAAAGCTGCCCCTAACTATGGTCAGATCTAAAGTTGGGTGTTCTTGCCATTTCACCGTCTTCAGAGTTCGTGAGTGGCAGCCCAGCAGTTGCATTCTGAATCCATAATTAACGCTATACCACTGGGATTTTTTAAGATATGACCGCGTTTTCCACCTCTGAGGCCACTACAACGAACCAAGTGTTCCCTCCCAGCGATTCTCGCGATCGCGTCAGTCAATTCATGCGGCAGCTACAAGACCGAATTTGTCAGGGGCTAGAAGAACTTGATGGTGGCGGCAAGTTTCGCGAAGATTCTTGGCAGCGCGAAGAAGGTGGCGGTGGGCGATCGCGTGTGATGCGCGATGGTGATGTATTTGAACAAGGCGGCGTGAATTTTTCGGAGGTGTGGGGTAAGGATTTACCACCCTCCATTTTGGTGCAACGTCCCGAAGCCGCTGGGCATGGATTTTATGCGACGGGAACATCGATGGTATTGCACCCCCGGAATCCCTACATTCCCACTGTTCATCTCAACTACCGTTACTTTGAAGCTGGCCCGGTCTGGTGGTTTGGTGGCGGCATTGATCTCACGCCCTATTACCCCTTTGTGGAAGATGTTATTCATTTTCACAGCACTTTGAAGCAAACTTGCGATGCCCATCACCCCCACTACTACCAGGCATTTAAGCTCTGGTGCGACGAATATTTTTATTTGAAGCATCGCAATGAAACCCGCGGTGTGGGTGGACTTTTCTTTGATTATCAAGATACTCAAGGTAAACTCTACCCGGTTTCCTATCCCGGCTCCCAAAGCGATACGATCGCGGCCCAATATAGCCAAGCTGTTGGAGATGTAAAAGGCCGCGGTTGGGAAGACCTATTCGCCTTTGTGCATGATTGTGGCCATGCCTTTCTGCCTGCCTATCGCCCGATCGTTGAACGTCGCAGAGCCACAGAGTATGGCGAGCGGGAGCGCAACTTCCAGCTTTACCGCCGTGGCCGCTATGTTGAATTCAATCTGGTTTACGATCGTGGCACTATCTTCGGTTTACAAACCAATGGGCGAACCGAATCAATCTTGATGTCTCTGCCGCCTTTAGTTCGTTGGGAGTATGCCTATCAGCCTGAACCTGGTTCCTGCGAAGCCGAACTTTATACAACCTTCCTCAAGCCGCAAGACTGGCTCAATTGGGATAAGTCAGCTTAACTTAGTAGAAACCAGTTGTTGTGGTTTGTTGTCTACCGCGTCTGAAGTTTATTCGATCAGGCGCGGTTTAGTTTTGTGGGGGAAACCCCATCCGTTCATAGAGATAGCCATCGCTATGTGAAACGTGGCAGGCTTCGGCGTGAGCGCTCAGTCGAACGAGGCACGTTAGCACACCTACCCAGAATCAGCATTTCAGCCATTCGATCTGTCCTAGAGCCTGAGGATTAAATAACTTGCAATTTTTGTGGGATGGGCATCGTTCGACCGAGGTCTCGACGGAGAGGCTCGACCGAACTGCTCACGAACGTCTTGCCTGTCCGGGCAGTCGAGACGACCACCCCACAGGTTACTTAATTCATGCTCCTAAGTGTTCTGACCATAGCTATATTTAGTGCAGATAGTTTTACCGATAGAGGCAGGGTACGTCGAGTGCCTGAAATGGCCTTATGTAGGTATAAAACCTTCTGCCTTCTGCGATACCCATAATTTCCTCATCTGGACAACCCCGGAAGTAAATCAACAAAAATCAAATCTGATTTGTTGGAATTCTGCGGTTTTGTGTCAAGACTAAGGTCAGCAACGACGATCGTTTGCGCACAAGCCAATTATCCGTAGCGTTTAGGAGAGGGTAGGCGATCCCCATGGAGCAGAAATCCATTCAAATGGAACAGAAAACTCACACAACCCAGGATGGCACAATCGTTATTGTCCTAACTCCAACTGGTCGCTTAGACATTACTACGGCTTGGCAATTTCGGCTCAAGCTTCAGGAATGTATCTCAAAGCTCAGTCATCATGTAGTTGTGAATTTAGGTCAGGTTAACTTTATTGATAGCTCTGGGTTGACGTCTCTGGTTGCTGGCATGCGAGATGCCGATAAAGTGAGGGGCAGCTTTCGGATTTGTAATGTGCATCCCGAAGCTCGACTGGTCTTTGAAGTAACCATGATGGATTCCGTGTTTGAAATTTTTGATGCTGAAGACGAGGCGTTGGAAGGGGTACCTCGAGGGATCGCTAGTTGATGTGACAACAGAGAGAAAAGTTCTTCTGTCATACTGGAAGACGTTCTCTACGTTGCTCACCTTATGTTTGGTTCTTATCAGCAGAGTTGTTTGCGGATTGAAGTTCCTGCTTCGGAACAAGGAGTGCGGGATAGCTTGTTGCAATCTGCAAATCTGCGTCGGTGGTTATTCCCACAGCGACTCTCACAGGGATTACCGGAAGCATTGACTCCTGGATTAAACTTCACCAGTTGGGCGGGCGCGATTCCAATTCAGCATCAAGTCGAGTGTGTGGATGAAAATACCCTGCGCCTACTACTCAGCCAGGGTATTGACGGGTTTCACGAGTGGCGATGGGGAGAGGGTTGGGTTCAATCTCGGATTGAAGGAATCTCCTTACTGCCCCTGTCTCTTGGTCAAACGCTTGCGTTAACAAACTTACGGCAATTCCTGGTTGCCGCGCACTCGTAACCGCACAGAATCAGCGTGGGATTCTAGGCCTTCGGCTGTGGCAAGTAGGTCGATCGCGCCAGCCACTTTTTGTAACGCTGTTGGCGAGTACTGAATCAGACTGGAGTGCTTCATAAAGGTTTCAACCCCCAGAGGCGAGGCATAGCGCGCCGCGCCAGACGTGGGAAGCGTGTGATTGGGGCCAGCCAAGTAATCGCCCACGGCTTCAGGAGTAGATGCACCCAGGAAAATAGCTCCCGCGTGGCGAATCTTTTCAAGCAAGGCCCAGGGATCGGCGACTTCCAGTTCTAAATGTTCAGGCGCAAATTCGTTGGAAAGTTCTGCGGCCACATCCAGCGATTCAACAACTACAACCAGCCCATAGTGGGCGATCGCTTTTTCGGTGAGTAACCGTCGTGGGTGATCGGTTAATTGACGTTCTACTTCGTCAACCACTTTCCGGGCCAACACTGAGTCGTCGGTTAATAGAATGGCGGAGGCCATCTGATCATGTTCGGCTTGGGCAAGCATATCCGCCGCAACAAAAACGGGGTTGGCCGATCGATCAGCAATCACCAACACCTCTGAAGGGCCAGCTAAGGAGTCGATCCCCACAGAACCGAAGACCAGCTTTTTAGCCAACGTTACATAGATGTTGCCAGGGCCGGTGATGACATCAACTTTGGGGATCGTTTCGGTTCCGTAGGCTAAAGCCGCGATCGCCTGGGAGCCACCAACGCGGTAAATCTCTTCAACCCCAACTTCCTGTGCAGCCACCAGTACTGCTGGACTAATACCCTTATCTGCGCCTGGAGGCGTCACCATGACAACTCGTGGAACTTTTGCCACCTTTGCTGGAATCGCATTCATCAGCACCGTGCTGGGATAGGATGCCTGCCCACCTGGCACATAAATCCCGGCCCGATCGACTGGTGTGTAACGTTTACCAAGGACGATCTCATCCTCACCAAAATGAACCCAACTTTTCGGAACTCTCTGGCGATGAAAAGCCTCGATCTGCTGGCAGGCTAATCGAATCGCATCCAACAACTCTTTCGAGACTTGTTGGTAAGCTGCGTCCAAGTCAGAGCCACTGACTCGTAATGTCTCTGGCTTTAAATCTATCCGATCAAATTCACGGGTGTAGTGCAAAACTGCCCTATCCCCCTGGCGTTGTACAGCCTGAAGCACTTCCCGCACAGTTGCCTCCTTATGGAGGACTTGGTCATCGTGGGTGCGGTCACAGATACGACGCAATTCTGCTCGTGCCTCAGCCCGCTGAGTGATAATTCGCAACATGGAGTTCGAAGTGCCAATCTAGTGGGTTGCCCTGTCGAGAACAGTGATCTAAGGGGGGACTCCAGACCATTGTGGAGAAATTTCAGCATGCCGCTCTCGTTAGTTGATCTTAACCTGAATTTTCCAGGGATTGGGTTATTTCTCAAAAGAGATGCTATATTTATATACCTGGCATTAAGTAATTTTGCCTTCTAGTGTTCAATAGATAGGGTTTAGGATTTCCTGTGGCTAACATCAAGTCTGCCATTAAGCGCGTACAGATTGCCGAGCGCAATCGCCTTCGAAATAAGAGTTATAAGTCTGCGGTCAAAACTTTGATGAAGAAGTGTATTGCTGCTGTTGATACGCATGCAGCAAGTCCCAGTCCTGAGTCGATGCAGAATGTCCAACAGCAGATGGCCTTGGCCTACAGTCGCATTGATAAGGCAGTGAAAACTGGTGCTTTGCATCAAAATAACGGTGCCAGAAAGAAAGCTCAGTTAATGAAAGCCTTTAAGCGGGTTGAAACTCAATCCTCTCCTTCCTGAGCGCTATTTTTTAGCTTGAATTTGGTGGGCATCGGTCTGCATTTGTAAGCACAGCTTGCTATTCGATGGACTGTTTGATGAGGCAAGAATTGAGTGGCCCTCCATGATGCTGATTGATACACACGTTCATGTTAACTTTGACACCTTTCAAGACGATTTGGAGGGTGTTATTCAGCGTTGGCGTGAGGCTGGAGTGGTTCGGCTGGTGCATTCTTGTGTGGAACCGTCGGAGTTTGGGTCTATTCAGGCGATTGCTGATCGTTGCCCAGAGCTTTTTTTCGCTGTTGGGCTGCATCCCTTAGATGTAGAAAAGACCTGGATCCCAGGCGTAACTAGCAAGGAAATTTTGAGATTAGCCCAGACTGATAAGCGAGTTGTGGCGATCGGTGAGACTGGGTTGGATTTTTTCAAGGCCAGTAACCGAGCGCAGCAGATTGAAGCTTTTGAGGCGCAGCTAACTCTGGCTCAACAACTTCAGCGTCCAGTCATTATTCACTGTCGAGATGCGGCAGAGCCAATGGCGAGTTGTCTGCGTCACTTTTGGGAGCGCCAAGGGTCGGTGCAAGGCGTGATGCACTGTTGGGGTGGGACTCCCGAAGAAACCCAATGGTTTCTAGATTTGGGTTTTTACATTAGTTTTAGTGGCACTGTTACGTTCAAAAAAGCGAGTCAAATTCAAGCTGCGGCTCGAATGGTGCCTAGCGATCGACTTTTGATCGAAACCGATTGCCCTTTTCTGGCACCGGTTCCAATGCGAGGAAAGCGAAATGAACCAGCCTATGTTCGATACGTGGCGGAGCAAGTCGCTCAGTTACGCAACACGCCTGTTGAGGAGCTAGCAGCTATGACAACTGAAAATGCTTGTCGCTTGTTTAATTTGTCGGTTCCTCATTCAATCGCGGCATAAGTGCAAAAAATCAGGAGGGAAATCATTACAAATTATTTTCGCTACAATGAGTTGACTGAATCCCAAACTTTTGCTACGTATTCCCCTCCTCTACGCCATAATGGATACGATCCGCCTTGGCGTTCCATATTTTTTAGATCATTTGTCGGCGTACCTGGTCAGCCAATGCTTTTTCTAACTCGATTTCCTCTGCGATACCTGCTTATTTGTATTTTGGGCTTTCCAAGTTGTTTTGCATAATTTCATGGTTGAGTACAGCCGCTTATGGCTTGACTTATGTGTACTCCATCTTTTATAATCCACCACTCGCGCTGGGCATAATCCATCTGTAAGACGACGCATGACTAACTTCACAACACCCGCCTTCACCCTCCCAGATTTGGTTGAAATTCAGCGGGAGAGTTTCCGCTGGTTCTTGGAAGAGGGGCTGATTGAAGAACTAGATAGTTTCTCTCCGATTACTGACTATACCGGCAAGCTTGAGCTGCACTTTATTGGTAAAGATTTCAAGCTGAAGCGTCCTAAATATGATGTCGATGAAGCGAAGCGGCGAGATAGCACTTACGCCGTGCAAATGTATGTGCCAACCCGATTGATTAACAAGGAAACTGGCGAAATTAAAGAGCAGGAAGTCTTCATTGGCGACCTGCCGTTAATGACCGATCGCGGTACCTTCATCATTAACGGCGCTGAACGGGTCATTGTGAACCAGATTGTTCGAAGCCCTGGCGTTTACTACAAATCGGAAACCGATAAAAATGGCCGTCGTACCTACAATGCCAGCTTGATTCCAAACCGGGGAGCCTGGTTGAAGTTTGAGACCGATAAGAATGATCTGGTATGGGTGCGAATTGACAAAACTCGTAAGCTGTCGGCACAAGTTCTGCTTAAGGCCTTAGGGCTGACGGATGGGGAGATTTTCGATGCGTTGCGTCATCCTGAATATTTTCAGAAGACAATCGAAAAAGAGGGGCAATACGGCGAAGAAGAGGCTCTCATGGAGTTGTATCGGAAGTTGCGCCCAGGCGAACCACCGACGGTTTCCGGTGGTCAACAGTTGTTGGATTCTCGTTTCTTCGATCCAAAACGGTATGACTTGGGTAAGGTGGGGCGTTATAAATTGAACCGCAAATTGCGATTGAATGTGGCTGAGGCGACGCGAGTTCTGACGCCGCAAGACATTCTGGCCGCGGTCGACTATCTCATCAACCTAGAATTCGACATTGGGTCGATCGATGACATTGATCACTTGGGGAATCGGCGAGTCCGATCGGTGGGTGAGTTGCTGCAAAACCAGGTACGGGTAGGTTTAAACCGTTTAGAACGAATTATCCGGGAACGGATGACGGTTTCTGATGCGGATTCTTTGACTCCTGCATCCTTGGTGAACCCCAAGCCACTTGTCGCCGCCATTAAAGAATTCTTTGGGTCTTCCCAACTCTCCCAGTTCATGGATCAAACTAATCCGCTGGCTGAATTGACTCACAAACGGCGTCTGAGTGCCCTTGGGCCGGGCGGTTTGACGCGAGAACGGGCTGGTTTTGCGGTGCGAGATATTCATCCCTCTCACTATGGTCGAATTTGCCCGATCGAAACGCCAGAGGGTCCCAACGCTGGCCTGATTGGCTCTCTAGCCACCCATGCCCGAGTGAATGCTTATGGATTCATCGAAACTCCATTCTATAAAGTTGAGAATGGCCAAGTTCTGAAGGATCAAGCTCCTAATTACATGACCGCCGATGAGGAAGATGACCTGCGGGTGGCACCCGGAGATATTGCAATGGATGAAGATGGCAATATTCTGGGTGAACAGGTGCCGGTTCGCTATCGCCAGGACTTCACCACAACCACTCCCAGCGAAGTAGACTATGTTGCCGTTTCCCCAGTGCAGATTATTTCAGTTGCGACATCGCTGATCCCCTTCCTGGAGCACGATGATGCAAACCGAGCATTAATGGGGTCCAACATGCAACGGCAGGCTGTACCACTGTTGCGTCCGGAACGACCTCTCGTGGGAACTGGTTTGGAAGCCCAAGCGGCGCGAGACTCGGGGATGGTGATTGTCAGTCGAACTGATGGAGAGGTAACCTTTGTCTCTGCTGATCGCATCCGAGTTCGGGACGACCAAGGCAAGGAGCATGATTACCAAGTTCAGAAGTATCAGCGCTCTAACCAGGATACTTGTTTAAACCAACGTCCGATCGTCTTCATTGGCGATCGAGTCTCTGTTGGGCAGGTGATGGCGGATGGTTCTGCGACCCAAGAAGGTGAATTGGCCTTAGGTCAAAACATTATCGTCGCTTATATGCCTTGGGAAGGCTACAACTACGAAGATGCCATTCTCATTAGTGAACGACTTGTATACGACGATGTTTACACCTCCATTCACATTGAGAAATACGAAATTGAAGCCCGTCAAACCAAACTTGGTCCGGAAGAAATTACACGTGAAATTCCCAACGTCGGGGAAGATGCTTTACGCCAGCTAGACGAAACCGGCATCATTCGGATCGGAGCCTGGGTGGAGCAGAGTGATATTTTGGTCGGTAAGGTAACTCCCAAAGGGGAATCCGATCAACCACCAGAAGAGAAGTTGCTGCGCGCTATTTTTGGAGAAAAGGCCCGCGATGTAAGAGATAACTCTCTCCGTGTCCCCAATGGTGAAAAAGGGCGTGTTGTCGATGTCCGTGTCTTCACCCGCGAACAAGGCGATGAATTACCGCCCGGAGCCAACATGGTGGTGCGGGTTTATGTGGCTCAAAAGCGCAAAATTCAGGTGGGAGATAAGATGGCTGGCCGCCACGGAAATAAGGGGATTATTTCCCGCATCCTGCCACTCGAGGACATGCCCTATCTGCCCGATGGTTCTCCTGTGGATATCGTTTTGAACCCACTGGGCGTCCCCTCTCGGATGAATGTAGGGCAGGTATATGAATGTCTCCTCGGTTGGGCGGCTGAAAACCTGGGAGTTCGATTTAAGGTTGTGCCCTTCGATGAAATGCATGGAGAAGAGAAATCTCGTGAAACCGTCCATGCCAAATTGCAAGAGGCGAGTGACGTGCGGAGAGCTGATTGGGTTTTTGATCCAGATAATCCAGGCAAAATTCAAGTATTTGATGGTCGCACTGGGGAACCCTTCGATCGCCCGGTTACTGTCGGCGTGGCTTACATGCTGAAGCTGGTACACCTGGTCGACGATAAAATCCACGCTCGCTCGACTGGCCCCTACTCGCTTGTGACTCAACAACCTTTGGGCGGTAAGGCTCAGCAAGGTGGCCAGCGATTTGGTGAGATGGAAGTGTGGGCGTTAGAAGCTTTCGGGGCTGCTTACATCTTACAGGAGCTGTTGACTGTCAAGTCGGATGATATGCAGGGCCGAAATGAAGCACTAAACGCGATCGTCAAAGGGAAAGCGATCCCGCGCCCTGGTACGCCAGAGTCATTCAAGGTGTTGATGCGAGAACTGCAATCTCTCTGTTTAGATGTGGCAGTTCATAAACTCGATACCCGCGAGGATGGAACAAGCCGCGATTCGGAAGTGGATTTGATGGCCGATGTGAATACCCGTCGCGCTCCTTCTCGTCCGACCTATGAATCGATTTCCCGTGATGAACTTGACGACGGCGATGAATAACGCTCAGGGGCTGCGCATTTGTAATATCCTCCAGCCCCCGATTCTTGGTTCTCAACCCTTTTCCAAAATTCGATAAGGAACACATACGATGCCGAAGCTAGAGCAGCGTTTTGACTATGTGAAGATCGGTCTGGCATCTCCCGACCGCATTCGGCAGTGGGGAGAACGCACCTTACCCAATGGGCAAGCTGTGGGTGAGGTCACGAAGCCCGAAACAATCAACTACCGGACATTGAAGCCGGAAATGGATGGTCTCTTTTGTGAACGCATTTTCGGTCCCGCCAAAGATTGGGAATGTCACTGTGGCAAATACAAGCGAGTTCGCCACCGGGGAATTGTGTGTGAGCGGTGCGGTGTGGAAGTAACCGAATCTCGAGTGCGTCGGCATCGCATGGGTTACATCAAACTGGCTGCTCCTGTTGCGCACGTTTGGTATCTCAAAGGTATCCCCAGCTACATGGCCATTCTGCTGGATATGCCTTTGAGAGACGCAGAACAAATTGTGTATTTCAATGCTTACGTGGTTCTCAACCCTGGTAACGCAGAAAACCTAACTTACAAACAACTCCTCACCGAAGATCAATGGATTGAGATTGAAGATCAACTTTACAGCGAAGACTCGCAGTTGACTGGAGTGGAAGTTGGTATTGGCGCAGAAGCCTTACAGCGGCTGCTTCAGGACATTAATTTAGAGGAAGAAGCAGAAAAGTTACGAGAAGAAATTTCGACGTCCAAGGGGCAAAAACGAGCAAAGTTGATTAAGCGCTTGCGGGTAATCGATAACTTCATTGCAACTGGTTCTCAGCCTGACTGGATGGTGTTAACCGTGATTCCAGTCATTCCACCGGATCTGCGGCCTATGGTGCAACTGGATGGTGGACGGTTTGCCACCTCCGACTTGAACGACCTGTATCGGCGCGTTATTAACCGCAACAATCGGTTGGCGCGGCTGCAAGAAATTCTTGCCCCTGAAATTATTGTCCGTAATGAAAAGCGGATGTTGCAGGAAGCCGTTGATGCTTTGATCGACAACGGTCGGCGAGGTCGGACAGTCGTTGGGGCGAATAATCGGCCCCTCAAGTCATTATCTGACATTATCGAAGGGAAGCAGGGTCGGTTTCGCCAGAACCTGTTGGGTAAGCGAGTGGACTACTCTGGGCGTTCTGTGATTGTGGTGGGGCCAAAGCTGAAGATTCACCAGTGCGGCTTGCCACGGGAAATGGCGATCGAACTATTTCAGCCGTTTGTGATTCATCGGTTGATTCGGCAGGGATTAGTCAACAACATCAAAGCGGCCAAGAAGTTGATTCAGCGCAATGACCCTGTGGTGTGGGATGTGCTGGAGGAAGTGATCGAAGGGCACCCGGTCATGCTGAACCGGGCACCGACTCTACACCGTTTGGGCATTCAAGCCTTTGAGCCGATTCTGGTGGAAGGGCGAGCGATTCAACTGCATCCGCTGGTTTGTCCCGCGTTCAACGCTGACTTTGATGGCGACCAGATGGCTGTCCACGTACCACTTTCAATTGAAGCTCAAGCAGAAGCTCGACTCTTAATGCTGGCCTCTAACAATATCTTGTCTCCGGCAACGGGACGACCGATTATCACGCCAAGTCAGGATATGGTGCTGGGCTGCTATTATCTTACGGCTGAGAACCCAGACGCGAAGAAGGGGACTGACACCTACTTTGCCAATCTGGATGATGCAATTACAGCTTATGACCAGCAGCAGGTTGACCTGCATGCCTATGTTTGGGTGCGCTTTGATGGCCCCGCAGAATCGGACGTTCCTGACAATGAAGTATTGAAGGAAGAAACGTCTCCCGATGGCGTGGTGACTCGAATTTACAAAACTCGTCGAGTACGCCTAGATGCGGAGGGAAATTTAGTTTCTCAGTACATTCGCACGACGCCCGGACGAATCATTTACAACAAAACCGTTCAGGATGCCCTAGCTGGCTAAGGCTGAACTTGAAGCCGCAGCGTGCGCTTAAGCCAGGCAGGGCTAGCTGCGATCGAATTAGGTAGTGACTGACTATTGGGAGCGGGAACAATCATGGCAGAGCGGAACAATCAACCAGTTTTTCGGAACCAGGTCATCAACAAAAAAGAGTTGACCAAGATGATATCCTGGGCGTTTACCAACCACGGTACAGCCCGAACAGCCCAAATGGCAGACCGTTTGAAGGATTTAGGCTTTAAGTTTGCCACCCGTGCTGGGGTGTCCATTAGTGTGGATGATTTGCAAGTGCCCGCAACCAAGCGGAAACTGTTGGACGCAGCCGAAGAAACCATCCGCGAAACTGAGGAACGGTACATTCGAGGTGAGATTACTGAGGTGGAACGCTTCCAGAAAGTAATTGATACCTGGAACGGAACCAATGAAGAACTGAAAGATGAAGTCGTGCGGAACTTCAAAACCAATAATCCGCTGAACTCGGTCTACATGATGGCGTTCTCAGGTGCCCGGGGGAATATCTCCCAGGTGCGGCAGTTAGTTGGAATGCGTGGTTTGATGGCAAATCCCCAAGGGGAAATTATTGACCTGCCTATTAAGACCAACTTCCGCGAAGGGCTGACTGTCACTGAGTACATCATTTCCTCCTACGGTGCCCGCAAAGGCTTGGTTGATACCGCCTTGAGAACGGCTGACTCAGGATATTTGACCCGTCGCTTGGTAGACGTTTCTCAAGACGTGATTATTCGAGAAGTAGACTGTGGTACGCAGCGGGGGGTGACGGTTCAAAGCATGCGCGATGGCGATCGTATCTTGATCCCTTTAAAGAACCGTTTGCTGGGGCGGGTGCTCGCACAGGACGTCGTGCATCCTGAAACGGGAGAAGTGGTTGCAGCCCGCAACGAAGCCATTTCTGATGAGTTAGCCGAGCTAATTGGCAAGAGCGGTGTGGAAGAGGTGATTGTGCGGTCTCCCCTCACCTGTGAAGCAGCGCGATCGGTCTGCCAACAATGTTACGGGTGGAGTCTGGCCCACGCCAAGATGGTGGACATTGGGGAAGCGGTGGGCATCATTGCCGCCCAATCTATTGGGGAACCGGGCACCCAGCTCACCATGCGTACATTCCACACGGGTGGGGTATTCACTGGAGAAATGGCACGGCAAGAACGAGCCAATTTTGATGGCACTATTCGATTTCCTAAGAAACTGCGGACTCGTCCATTCCGGACACGGCATGGGGAAGATGCCCTGGTGGTGGAATCAGTGGATGCGAACTCCAAAATCACGCTAGACGGTGCGAATGGCCAACAAGCTTTCTCTGTTGCGCAGGGGGCCACTGTGCTGGTGCGAGATGGGCAAAAAGTGAAGGAAGGCCAAATTCTGGCGGAAGTTCCCTTAACCGGACGTTCCCGCAAAACCACCGAAAAAGCAGCGAAAGACGTGGCTTCTGACATTGCTGGAGAAGTTCGGTTTGCAGACTTGGTGCCTGAGGAGAAAAAAGACCGTCAGGGAAACACTACGCGAATTGCTCAACGGGGCGGTTTGTTATGGATTCTTTCAGGCGAAGTGTATAACCTGCCTCCGGGCGCAGAACCCGTTGTGAAAAACGGCGATCGCATCGAAGCTGGTGGTGTCCTCGCCGAAACCAAACTCGTGACCGAACATGGCGGCATCGTTCGCTTGCCACAGGAGGCCGAAGGGAACAAAGGTGGGCGCGAAGTTGAAATCATCACAGCCTCCGTTCTGCTGGATCAAGCTCAAATTCGAGTTGAGAGCTACCAGGGCCGCGACCACTACTTGATTGAAACCAACCATAACCAAGTCTTTTCGCTCAAGGCCACTCCCGGCACCAAAGTCACCAACAACCAGGTGGTGGCAGAACTTATCGATGATAGCTATCGCACCCAAACAGGTGGGATTGTCAAATACTCTGGAGTCGAGGTTGGCAAACGTGGCAAAGCGAAGCAGGGTTATGAAGTGGTCAAAGGTGGCACTTTGATCTGGATCCCCGAAGAAGCCCATGAAGTGAACAAAGATATTTCACTGCTCATGGTAGAAGACGGTCAGTATGTGGAAGCCGGAACCGAGGTGGTGAAAGACATCTTTTGCCAAAGCAATGGAGTGATTGAAGTCACGCAGAAAAATGACATTCTGCGTGAGATCGTGATCAAGCCGGGTGATCTTCACATGATCGACAATCCCGACGACATCATTACCCGTGAAGCAATGCTCGTGAATCCTGGACAGCAGATAATGCCAGGACTAGTGATCGATGAACTGAAGTATGTGGAATACGTAGAAACGCCTGAAGGTCCGGCGATGTTGCTGCGCCCAGTCACCGAATTTACAGTGCCTGACGAACCTTCGGTGCCTAGCCAGGAATCGAGCCGGGAAGAGTCTGGGCGATCGATTCGATTGCGCGCTGTGCAACGCCTGCCCTACAAGGACGGGGAGCGAGTCAAGTCAGTTGAAGGGTTGGAACTGTTAAAGATTCAGCTTGTTCTGGAAATTGAGCAGGACGCGCCCCAACTGGCTGCGGATATCGAATTGCTGCCTGATGAAACCGATCCATCCATGTTGCGGCTGCAATTGGTAATCCTTGAATCGCTGGTAATTCGTCGCGATATTGCGGCTGATCAAACGCAAGGGAGTACGTTAACGCGAGTTTTGGTCAAAGATGGGGATCAAATTGCGCCTGGTGCTGTCGTCGCTCGGACAGAGATCCAATGTAAAGAAGCTGGAGAAATTCGCGGGATCCATGAGGGCGCTGAAGCCATTCGACGGGTGCTGGTTGTGCGTAATGCTGATTTACTGACTATCAGCACTCAAAACCAACCACCGACAGTCAGTTCTGGTGATTTGCTGGTAGCCGGATCGGAAATTGCGCCTGGTTTGCCGCTGGAAGAATCGGGTCAGGTTGTGGGTGTTAGCGCTGAAGCGGTGACATTGCGACTGGCTCGCCCCTACCGAGTTTCTCCCGGTGCCGTTCTACACATTGATGATGGAGATCTGGTGCAACGGGGCGATAATCTCGTATTGCTCGTGTTTGAGCGCACCAAGACTGGAGATATCATTCAGGGTCTGCCTAGGATTGAAGAATTGCTCGAAGCCCGGAAACCTCGAGAAGCTTGCGTTCTAGCTGAGCGATCGGGCACGGCCCAGGTGGTTTATGGCGAGGATGATTCTGTAGAGGTTAAAGTCGTTGAAACCGACGGCAACTTGCGAGAATACCAAATCAATCCGGGGCAAAACGTCATTGTGGCGGATGGGCAGGAGGTTAACGCCGGAGAACGGCTCACTGATGGTCCTGCCAATCCCCACGAACTGCTGGAAGTCCTATTTAAGGCAAACCGTGAATCGGCGGGCGTGCATGATGCGGCATTGGTCAGTTTGCGTGAAGTGCAGATGTTCCTTGTGAACGAAGTCCAATCGGTGTATCAGTCTCAAGGGATCGATATTTCCGACAAACACATTGAAGTGGTCGTGCGGCAGATGACTTCTAAAGCGCGGGTTGATGATGGTGGTGATACAACAATGCTACCGGGTGAGTTGGTGGAACTCTATCAGGTGGAACAGGTGAATGAGGCCATGTCCATTACGGGTGGTGCTCCAGCCGAATACACCCCTGTTTTGTTGGGGATTACTAAAGCGTCGCTAAACACGGATAGCTTTATCTCGGCTGCCAGCTTCCAGGAAACGACTCGCGTTCTCACGGAGGCGGCGATCGAGGGTAAATCCGACTGGTTGCGCGGCTTGAAAGAGAACGTGATCATTGGACGGCTGATTCCCGCTGGGACTGGTTTTAATGCCTACGAGGAAATTGGTAGCCCCGATCTGGATTTGTCTTACGAAGGCATTGGTGTCTTTGATGATGATACTGATCTGACGGATGTGGTGCTGGACGATCGCACAGCTCGCACCTATGGCTTAGATAGCTTCGAAGACCATGCCAGCTACGGCCTCACTTTTGGCATGACTCCAGAGACCAAAACCGACTTCTCCTCCTCGATCCTCAGCGATGACGATGACGAATTGATTGGTGGTAGTAGTGGCAGCCTGGATGAGGATGAAGATAGTGATGATGACGACTTTGAGGAGGAGGATTAAGGTCTAAATTTCAGGTCATCTGTTGCGATACGGGCAATGGATGACCTGCTTGCTAGGAGTTACTCACGTATGCTCGATCGCCCCTTGCTATCTGATACTGCCCCCTGCACGTCTGGTTCTTTGACCACCTGTGTACAGGCGCTTGGTTTGCCGCATATCCGCCGTCATGTGTTCATTTGTGCGGATCAGTCTAAGCCGAAGTGCTGCGATACCGCCACGGGATTAGCAGCTTGGGATTACTTAAAGAAACGGTTGAAAGAGTTAAACCTTGACCAACCCACAGAATCGCAGCCTGAATGCATATTTCGGACTAAAGCCAATTGTTTGAGAGTGTGTTTACAAGGGCCAATTCTGGTTGTCTATCCCGACGGAGTTTGGTATCACAGCGCCACGCCGCCAGTCATTGAGCGGATTATTCAGGAACACTTGATTGGCAATCAGGTGGTGCGGGAGTATGCGTTTTTGGAACACCCTTTGCCTGTAACGGGCGCTTAAAAATCGGTTGATTGCTGAACGGTGGCGAGAAAGTTTCCAATTAGGTACAACGAACCACACACAACAATCCTGTCTTGGCCTGCGATCGCGTCTTCTAAGCCAGTAATTAAATCTGGAGCTGTTGAACATTGGTTCAATTTTGGGCAAATGTCCTGAGCCAGAATTGCTAACTCTTCCGGATCTGCGGTCTTATGCCCCGGCACGGGTACCAGCGTTAAGCGATCGCCCTCGCACAAAAGTGTCTTAAAAATGTCGGCATGATCCTTGGTCGCAAGCATTCCCATAATCCAGTGTGTGGCACTGGGAGAGGGGTTGGCAGTTTCTGCTGCTAAGCTATCCAGATACTGCCGCAAAACCTCAGCGCTGGCTGGATTATGGGCACCGTCAATGAGAATCTGGCGGTCATGCCAGTTCACCCATTGCAAGCGGCCAATCCATTGGGTTTTGGCAATTCCATCGACGATCGCATCGTCCAGAATTTCCCAGCCCTGTTCACGGAGTACTTGCACGGCGGCGATCGCCAAAGCTGAATTGTGTCGCTGGATGGCTCCATTCAAGGGCAGTTGATAGCGAATGGTGGTCATCATGTGGACGAGTGCCACTTCATCCTCGTCGGCGTCGAGATCTGGATCAACGTCTTCTAGTTCCGGATGCTCAGACTCAAAGGATTCTTCCAACAGGGGTTCGCTGGCTAACTCATACTCCTCAATCCCCTGATACTCCACCCATCCATCGCCTAGATCTTTTGCCGGTTTGGGGTAGGTTGTCTCGCAACCTAATTCTGCGGCCCGACGATAGATAACCGCGTTGGCTGCTGGCGGCAGTTGGCCAATGACCGCCGGACAATTGGGTTTCAAAATACCCGCTTTTTCGCTGGCGATTTCTGCCAGGGTTGAACCTAACACCTGCCAATGTTCTCGACTGATGGAAGTGATAATGCTGACCAAAGGGCGATCGCACACGTTCGTCGCATCCAACCGTCCACCTAACCCAACCTCCATCACTGCAATATCGACATTATTCTGCGCGAAGTAGAGCCACGCCGCCGCCGTCATGATTTCAAACTGCGTTGGCACAGGATCTTGCTGACGAGCCACCGCAATCACCTTTTCCAGCAGTTGGATCAATCTCAGCGTGGGGATGGGCTGATTATTCAAGCAAATGCGTTCGTTCCAATCAATCAGGTGGGGGGATGTGTAACGTCCAACTTGATAGCCCGCCTCCCCTAGAATGGTGGAGAGGTAAGCACATACAGAACCCTTGCCATTACTTCCAGCAACGTGAATCACGGGTAAATGGTCTTGTGGATCGCCAAGAAGCTTCAAGAGCGTGCGACTGGTTTCTAAGCCTAAACGCACTCCGAAATGGGCAAACGGTTCTAGTAGAGATTGAATCGTCAAGGCAGGACGTGTAAGGAACTACACATTACAGGGTAACTTGCAAGGTGCGTCATGATCCGCCACTGGCTTTTGCTTTGTACCCCAGTTGCAGGAGATACTGCACAATTTTTTGCTTGTGATCCCCTTGAATCTCGATTTCGTTCTCTTTCAAAGTGCCACCTGCGCCACATTGGGTTTTCAACTTTTTTAACAAATCGTTGAGGGTATCTGGGCTGGCCTGAAACCCACGAATGATGGTAACTGTTTTGCCTTTGCGGCCCTTGCTGGAGGCTTCCACGCGAATTTGCTGCTGGTTCGGAGGTAAATTGGGGGTGCCGCGCTCAAAGGCATCGGCACTGGAGCCACCAAACTCTTGATAAACGTAGCGATCGCCCGGAGTTCCTGGATCAGATTTCTGTTTTGCGCTTGCCATGTGGATGCCTCTTGCGTTCAAGCTGCCATTGAAATATCAGGTTCAACCTGGGAGGGCCGTCCCTGGTATAAATCTAGCCCAACTTGGATCACACAGATGGCAGCAATTAAGCCAATCAACAGGCTAGGAAGGAGTGGCATCCTAACGATCGCCAACAAAAACAGGACTCCAGCCCCGGCAAGGCGATGCTTTGTACGAGTTTTGCACTTAAAGATGATTCCCGTTCGGTGCAAAATTGCTAACGCCACCAAACACAAAGCGACGGAACCACATATTAACCAGCGATCGGGTGAGGAGACAGCCGTCCAATCATCGTTTAAGATAAGCCGCTCGACTCCTACCCCTGTTCCCACCAGCCCAATCATCAGCGGCAAGTGGACGTAGAGCCAAACTTGAAAGATGCCCGTGCCACCCGTGGTTTTAATTGTGCGCAGGGTGGAGCCGTCCACATTGTCGAAGTAAATCCACCACAAGCTAAAGGCGATCGTGAAGCCAAACACCGCACACATACCATTCATCCAGTTCCAATCGACTTCCGAAACGCCTTTGACCACAGCCACTACAGCTTCACCCAGCACAATCAGGGTAAACAGCCCAAAGCGTTCGGGGAGATGTTCGGTGTGGGGCAGGAAGCGAGCTTGATGATGACGGCCAGTGAGCGGTGTGGCAAAGTCGATCGTCAAGCCTATTGTCCAAAACAGCAGGCGAAAGGGCGGTTGGACGAAGACAGAGGCAATCCAGCAGCAGGCCGCGATCGTAAAGCCGCTGGCATAGTGCGTCGTTAACTGGCGCACCTGGGGAATGCAATGGCCCGCCCAAAGATACTCGAAAATGAGAATACAGCGGGCGATCGCGTAGGCAAGGGCAAACCCAACCGAACTTTCATCCAACCCGTGATGAATATTGACGGCTAAAGCGGCGATCGCCAGCATTTGCATGGCCATCAACACCCGCCGCACCACTGTATCCGTATCAAAGCGATTGGCATAAAACGTCGTCCCAATCCAAGCCCACCATACGGGAATAAACAATTCTACAAAGCCTAAAAACCCGCTCAGAGATATATCCTGACTCAAATTATGCGCCAGTTGAGAGACCGCTACCACAAACACCAGATCGTAAAACAGTTCCAGCCAAGTGACGCGCCGTGGTTCCGTTTCGTTTTCTTCACCTACGCGCAAACGCGGCGGCTGTAACCAATCCATCATGTTTTATCTCCGATACTCATCCCCGCAATCGCCAATCCGTTGAAATAAATCTCGCGATCGGCTGGAAATGGCATCAATTTTCGCATAATCGTCCGCCTCCAGCGCGCAGTCAAATACTTTGGCATTATCTTCTAGATGTTCCGAAAGGCCGAGGCGTGCGCCCACGATTACACCGCCCACGGCTGGTTGATCAAGAATCGCCCGCACCGCAACGTTCGCCAGACTGACATTGTGTTTTTGAGCGATCGCACTTAGCCCTTGCAGCAGTTCCTGAAATAAACCCCAGCCACCCCAGGCATCAATCATCTGCTTGTATTTCCGTTGTGAAACAGTTGTTAACCCAAAGGAGTTCGGTTCTGTTGCACCCAAATATTTTTCCGACAAAAAACCACCACACAAGGTGCCGTAGGTGAGTAGTTTGATGTTGTGTTGTTCACAGAACTTGGCCATTGCAACTTCCGGGCGGCGATCGACCAGCGAATACTGCACCTGATTCGACACAATGGGAATGCCCTGCTCTACAATGATCTGCAAATGTTCAGTATCAAAATTAGTCAAGGCCAAGTGGCGAATTTTCCCTTCCTGCTGGAGTTCTGCCATGTACTTCAAAGCATCCAAATAATTGGAGTCGCGGTACTCCCACCAGTGAAACTGCATTAAATCTAGAACGGCGGTGTCCATCCGATGCAGTGAAATATTGATGTTTTCCTCAACGATTTGGCGAGTCATTTTGCTAGGTCGAGGCACCCACTTTGTAAAGGCTTGAATTAGTGCGGAGGCATCTTCACCCCGAGTCGCTGTCAATTGCCGCCGAAACTCCCCAATGAAGTCTTCGGCTGGGCCATAATGGTCGGCTAAGTCCCAGGTGGTAAATCCGGCATCGAGATATTGAAACATCATGGCGATCGCGCCCTGAGGGTCGATTCTGCCGTGGGCACCGGATACTTGCCACATCCCGTTTAGAAGGCGACAAATTTGCAGATCCGGTGTGAATTGAGCGTAAGCAGCAGCGGCAAGTGTCATGGAATGGGGTGTGGATGAAGGTGGAATCGGAGTGGCTGAACTTTACTAATCTTTACGATACCGGGAAATGGCCATGATGGGATCTGAGTTGAAGGCTGGCAAAATCTATCTAAATAATGGTTGTGCAACTTTAGGATGGGTGTGCTAAATTCTGAGGAACTAGTTGAGTCGGTCAGCTTAATTCACCCTTCGCCAGGAGAACAGAAGCAATTGGGCTTTGCCTGGAGAGGCGTGAAGCGGGGGAACCACGTTTCGGGGCGAACCGAGTGAACTTGAAGCTGAGGCTGGGTTTGTATCAAATTCAAGCTTCAACTTCACTCACTGGAGAGCATCTCTCAGCTCTAGCCCGTCAGCTAACTCCGTCAGCATTGAGAGAGGGCTGAGAGCCAAACATTTTCCATCTTAGGCTCTTCAGTATCTCTTGCAAGGACTGCTCGTTCTGTGTACCTGCAACGAATTTGAGGTGCTGATATGTCGCTGATGAATATAGCAGCAGCGTTTGCTGCGATCGCTCGGTTCACGGAATTTCACTCTGAACTTTTTCTACAAAAATATTTTAACTGAGGGCAGCATGGACAATTGGCAAGCGATTGTTGCAGCGGCGATTTTTGTTGGTGTGATCGGCTTGATCATGACCGAATGGTTACAACTCACCATTGCTGCCATGTTGGGCGCTTTGTTGTTGGTGTTTTTGCAAATCCTCACGCTGGATGAAGCCATCAGTTACATTGCCAAAAGTCACGCAACACTGGGTTTGTTTTTTGGTGTAATGGTGATGGTGCGGGCCTTTGAACCAACGAAGGTATTTGAGTATCTGGCCACTCAGATGGTGTTGCTGGCCCAGGGGAAAGGGAAGCGACTGCTGTTAGGAATTGTGGCCATCACTACGCCGATTTGTGCGGTGTTGCCCAATGCTACGACGGTGATGTTGCTAGCTCCGTTAATTCCGCCGTTGGCGCAGGAAATTCAGGTGGATTTTCTGCCACTCCTAATTCTGATGGTGTTTGTGGCGAATAGTGCGGGACTGCTGACGATCGTCGGTGATCCGGCGACCTTTATCGTCGGTAGTTCCATCAACATGAGCTTTGTGGAGTATCTACAAAAATTGAGCCTGGGTGGGGTAGTGGCGGTCATTACGGTTCTAGCTACATTACCCTGGTTATTCAAAAAAATCTGGCGTACGGAACTGACGAATCTAGACCATCTGCCCCGGCCCCAAATCAATCATCCCCGGATGTTGTTGATTGGGGCGGCGATCGTGGCGATGGTGTTAATTTTCTTCGTGATTGGTGAAAGTTTACCCGTGCCAGTATCCCCGGCGGCAGTTGCCCTGCTGGGCGCAGCTCTTTGTTTGATGTTGGCGCATCACAGCAAGATTGATACGGTCAACAACATTTTGCGGGATGTGGACTGGAGTACGCTCATCTTCTTTATGAGCATCTTTGTGCTGATTGGCGGATTGCAAAAAACCGGCGTGGTCAGCAGTGCCTCAGGCGTGCTGGCGGTTGTTCTTGGAAAAAATGTCGCGTTAGGCGCGATCGCGCTCCTGTTCACCGTGGGTTTCCTTTCCAGCGTTGTTCCCAATATTCCCTTGGTTGTGGCCATGGTGCCTTTGCTAAAGGAATACATCGTCAATGCCGGATTCGTTGGGCCGGAAATTTTGGCTCCCAATTTCGCAGGGCAGCTTCCCGTGGAGGTATTGCCATTGTTTTATGCCATGATGTTTGGGGCAACGCTGGGTGGCAACGGTACGCTGGTAGGTGCTTCCTCAAATATTGTCGCGGCGGGCATTGCCGAGCAACACGGTAAACGCATTTCCTTCCAGACGTTCCTTTACTACGGGCTACCCGTCATGCTGTTGCAACTAATCACCGCCGCCATGTACGTGAGTGTGGCATTTTTGCGTGGGTAATTGAGCGAAGGATAGAACACATTAGCATGGGGCAGGTTGGCAGAACCCAGAATCGGCAACAGCAAAATATTGGGATCACCAGTCTCATTGTCGTGGCCTTTGCGGTGATCTGTGCGGCAGGCATGGGGCGGCATGAGATGTGGCGGGATGAGTTGCAGATTTGGATGCTGGCGCGGGACAGTGGCTCGTGGCTGGAGTTGTTGCAGAATTTGCGGTATGAAACAGGGCATCCGTTTTTGTGGTATGTCTGCTTGTTTGGGCTTAGTCGGTGGACCCGTTCCCCGATCGCGATGCAAGCCTTCCACCTTGCCATTGCCACGGCTTCGATCTTTCTCCTGGTGCGGTTTTCCCCGTTTTCCTGGATGCAAAAAGCACTCTTTGCGTTTGGGTATTTTGCCCTTTACGAATACGGCATCATCAGTCGTAACTATGGCCTAGGTCTGTTGCTCCTGTTTGGCGCATGTGTGTTGATCCAGCAACGACGGCAGCGGTATTGGCCGATCGCTGGCCTCTTATTTTTGGCTGCAAACACAAACTTCTATGCGTTGATCTGTGCAGCAGCGATCGCGTTGTTACTCAGCGTAGATTTTTGCCATCAACCTCGAAGTGAATGGAATCTACGACAGCGCATCTGGGATCTGGGATTAAGTTTAATCATCGTTGTGGCGGGGATAAGCCTCTACTATTGGCAACTGCTTCCACCTGCCGATGGCGGAATTAGTCCTGGTGGGTTAAAACCTTTAACGATTCAAAGCGTGACTTCGGCGATCGCGGTAATTGGCAAGAGTTACCTGCCCCTACCGTGGCTGACGCTCAATTTCTGGAATACCAATTTTTTTCGCGAAGGGGATGCCGCGTTACTGGCCATTGCCCTCATGATTGGCACGATCGCTGTGTTTATTCGGAAACCGCTGATTCTCTTGCTGTATACCAGTGGCACCAGTGCGATTGTGTTAATTGCCTTGCTGAAACATGGCGGCGGTGTGAGGCATTGGGGATTTGCTTTTGTGTTGCTGGTGATTTGCTTTTGGCTCGCGCCCGAATTTCCAGAGGCATCTTGGAAACCGCCCCGGTTCTGGCTGCGCTTACATTTCTGGTTAAATCAGCAGCACTGTCGTTTGTTCACTGGGATCTTGCTGGTGCAACTGCTGGCAGGTGCGTTTGCCTATGGAATGGATTGGGTTTTTCCGTTTTCGCAGGCGCAAGCAACGGCCCAATTTATCCAGCAACAAAATATGACGGCGGGGCAACTGGTGGGCGATCGGGATTGGGCGGCTCTAACGGTTTCCGGCTTCTTGGATCAGCCACTGTACTATCCCGCCAGCGATCGCATCGGGACGTTCATCATTTGGAATAATCAGCGGTTCGATCGCCCACTGCCGGAAGTGATCGATCAGATTCAGCAGCAGGCACAACCTGGACAATCCCATCTGCTGGTGTTGAACTACCCGCTACAACCGGCGGAGTTGGCTCTGTTTAAAGCGATGCCTGTGGAAGTGAGTCGCTTCACGGGCGCGATCGTCACGGATGAGAACTATTATCTTTATCGCCTGCCGCCTTGAGTAACCTGCCGCTATGTGGTAACGGCAATATCCGCTCCAGTTCCAAATGAGACGCCGCTTGAGCCAGCAGGTCTAAATTGGTGCGATCGTGCAAATGCGGGAGGACGCCAAAAACCGGCACGCCTGTCAGAGATTGAATCAGGGCAGCAGGTGCCCAGTTTTCAATCTCCTGATTGGAACAAGGATGCAGACAATTCAACACGATGCCTTTGAGATGCACTCGCGTTTGTCTGGCCAGGGCAACGTTAGCCACCGCTTGCCCGATCGCGCCCAACTTAACCGGAACCACCAAAATCGTGGGAATCCGCCAGTCCCAGGCTAGGTCAGCCACAGTCGTTTCATAGGTCACGGGAGAACCCAGGCCACCTAAGCCCTCCACCAATACGAAATCGCGACTTTGCCGTAACTGGTCAAACGCTTGCCAAGCCCGATCTAACGGAATGACTTTCCCCTCTTGCATTGCAGCCAGCGGTGGGGCGAGGGGGGCTTGGTAGCGAATGGGCGTGACCTCAGTTGGCTCCAAGCCAAACAACTGACTATACAATTCGCAGTCGCCCACACCCGTTTGTAATGGTTTCAGTAGGCCCAACCGTAAAGGCTGACAGTAACGCTGCCAATAAGCGGCCAAAGCCAAGGTCACGACTGTTTTTCCGGCATCGGTATCGGTTCCAGCAATCAGCAGTGCGTTCAACGTGCGCTCCTTTCTCGATCAACACGCCCCAATTCCAGAGTGTAATCGGTTCCGCGTGGCCCCAACACATCAATCCGGTAATCTCCTGGGCGATATCCACTATCGTAGGACACGATCGTTTGCCAATAGCTGGCTCCGTTGCCACTGATTACTTGTCCGGCTGGATCGAACACCCGCAAGGTTGTGCCACCCCAAGCTTGCGCCGATAACACGTTGCCCTCATCCGCAGACACAACATAGCGATTAATCACCTTGGGCCGGATGCGATCGCTAAACGATTGGGTGCTGTCTCCCGGAGGAAAATTCACTCGAATCTCATTGATGACAGGGGGGCTGGGGGGAGTGGGGGAAGGGGGGGGCGGTTGAGGGCTGGGTGGGGGTGGCGTGGGCGTGGGCGTGGGCAGTGGGGTGGGACTGGGAACTGGCTGACTTCTGAGACTGATATCGATTTCATAGTTGCCGCTTTCCAACCCGCGGACTGGCCGTAGCTCGATGAAGTAGTCTCCATCAAAGGGCAACGTGCCTTGCCAGAAGGAGACGCGGCGGGCATTATCGTCCACCGGACGATTGTCTGGGCCATAAACTGTCATCAGCACCCCATCGCCACTGATCACGGTCTGCATCGTTTGCCCTTGATCCGCTGACACAATGTAGGTCATCGTCTCATTTGCCTTCAACACACCAGCCTGGGACACAGAGCGGTTGGGACTGAGATTGAGCCGTTTCGTGTAGTTGACAGGGCCAGGTGGTTGCGGTGTGGGTGTTTCGGTGGGAGTGGGTGTTGGCGTGGGGGTGAGGGTGGGGGTGGGGGTTGGAGTGATGGTGGGGGTGGTAATGGGGAGTGGCTCCGGTTGTTGATTACTCAAAATGGCTCGCATCAACAGCCAGGAGCCTAACCCGGTCAGGATAACTAACCCAATGCCAGCCGCAATGATGGCCAGGGGGTCATCCCAGATGGAGCTACGCGGAGCTTCGATCGCCGCCGGACGGTTGGTGCCCGCCGTGGGTGGGTTAGCTCCAGGGACTTCTTGTCGCCGCCCGACGGCGACAGTATTCATCTGCGAAACTTGGGCTGGCGGAGGTTGGGGCTGAGTCGGTTGAATGGGGGGTGGCACGACAGGGATTGAGGGCGGAACTGGGGCCGTCGGTGCGCTGGCGGCATCTAGGGCCTGCACAACTTCCACCACAGACTGATAGCGATCGCCGGGGCGATAACTCAGCATCCGATTTAACACCTGAGCAAACCGTGGATTCACAGTGACCCAACGCTGCCAGTGCCAGGTCATGGAAGCATCGTCAAACAATTCCTGCGGCTCCCGCCCAGTGAGCAAAACAACCGCTGTTACGGCCAAAGAATATAAATCGCTACTAGGGTATGCTTTGCCCGTCTGCATTTGTTCGCTGGGTGCATAACCCGGTTTTCCGACTGTCGTCGCTTGCACAATGCCCGTCGTCATGGTCTGAAAACGAGTTGCCAACTCTTTCACCACACCAAAGTCAATTAGCACAGGCTTGCTATCTTGCCGCCGCAAAATGATATTGTCGGGGGCAATATCTCGATGAACAATGCCTTTGCTATGGATATGAGCCAGGACGGGCAGGAGTTGCCGCAGCAATTGCAGCACTTCCATTTCCGAAAAAGCAATACCCTGTGCCCGCCGTTGATCTAGAAGTTGCCGATAGGTTTGCCCCTCGACGTAATCTTGCACCAGAAATAACCGCTGATCCTGCTCAAAAGTGGCGCGGAACTGGGGAATTTGGGGATGTTGAATTTGATAGAGAATTTGCGCCTCCCGTTGGAATAATTCCTTCGATTTGTCGAGGGCGTATTCTCCTCCCTGCGCGGGTGTCAACTCTTTCAACGCACACCGCTCGTTAAATCGTCCTTGGTCCTCGCCGAGATAGGTGCGACCAAATCCACCTTGACCCAAAATACTCAAGATCCGATAGCGGTTTTGCAAAATACTTCCAACTGGCAGTGGCGGGCGCATAAGACGGTTTTGTTTACTCCTGACTTTTTGAGTATATAGCTTTGGTCAAAATGCTTAGGAATGCGGATTAAACCACTTGCAATTCTTGTGGGATGAGCATCTTGCCCGTCCGGGTGGGCGGGACGACTACACCACAGGTTATTTAATTCATGATCCTTAGGGCGACTAGAATTGCTAAAAAGCTGATCCTGAGTCGGCGTTTTGACTCACCTCGTTCGACAGCGCTCACGCCGAAATCTGCCACGTTACACATGACGACGGCTATAGGCGGTGCAGAAAAGCGATTTGATGGGATGACCAACTCAACTGGGCGATCGCTTCCAGTGTGACAGTTAGCCTCCAGCAAGCTTGGCTTTCACCAGGTCTTGCACTTTTTTGCCGTCAGCTTGCCCTTTTAATCGCAGCATCGCTGGCCCCATCACCTTCCCCATGTCTTTCGCCGAAGTCGCGCCGACAGCGGCAATTAAGTCATCGATAATTTGATTCACTTCTGCATCCGAAAGTTGTTTAGGTAAATACTCCTCCAAAATGGCTAATTCCTGAGTTTCGGCATCGGCTAAGTCTGGGCGATTTGCCTGCTGATATTGGGCGATCGAGTCGCGCCGCTGTTTCGCTAATTGCACCAAAATTTCGATTTCCTGCTCCGATGTGAGCGTATCTTGCCCACTGGGACGCACGCTCACCTCCTTTTCCAAAATCGCTTTTTTGATGCTGCGTAACGTTTCCAGGCGAAGCTTATCCTGGGCCTTCATTGCTGCTTTGATGCCATCTGTAACTTGATCTTTGAGACTCATATGTTTAAGTTCCTTGTCTTTGCATTCCTTGTAACAGAAAGATCTACCTTAACCTGCTGTTCTTCGATTCTTAATTGTCTACAGAACAAGATAGAATCTATAAGCTATTATTTGGCCGACCCAGGCGTTCTCATCGACGGCTCTGGCTGATATTGCTTGATTTTGATCACTACTGTCAGAAATAAATAATTTTTTCTACGTCTACAAACTTACGCAAACCTTTGTTGGTAAACTGCATCGCCTTCTCAGGGAAATCCTGGGCGTTGTTTTAATCGCCTGATGGTAATATTGCCGTGATTGCATTCGAGGTCTACTGTGATCCGCACTGCACCCCTTACTCCCCAGCTTACGCTGCCGTCGCTGAATGACAATAATCGACTGCGGCTACTGTCCGGCTCAGCGAATTTAGAACTTTCTCAGGAAGTGGCCCGGTATTTGGGCGTTGATTTAGGTCCGATGGTTCGGAAACGGTTTGCCGATGGTGAGTTGTACATCCAAATCCAAGAATCTATTCGTGGTTGTGATGTCTACTTGCTGCAACCAACTTGTCGCCCAGTTAACGATCACTTGATGGAACTGTTAACGATGATCGATGCCTGTCGGCGAGCTTCGGCGCGGCAAATCACCGCGGTCATTCCGTACTATGGTTACGCCAGAGCCGATCGCAAAACCGCAGGCCGGGAATCGATTACGGCCAAGCTCGTGGCGAACCTGCTCACGCAAGCAGGGGCAAATCGAATTTTGGCGATGGATTTACACTCGGCGCAGATTCAAGGCTACTTTGACATCCCCATGGATCATGTTTATGGGTCGCCGGTAATCCTGGACTATTTGGCCAGTAAACAGTTGGCAGACATTGTAGTGGTTTCTCCCGATGTGGGCGGTGTGGCCCGAGCGCGAGCCTTTGCGAAAAAACTCGACGATGCCCCGCTGGCTATTATTGACAAGCGGCGGCAAGCTCACAATGTGGCTGAAGTGCTGAATGTGATCGGGGATGTGGCTGGGAAAACGGCAGTTCTGGTCGATGACATGGTTGACACGGCTGGCACTATCACAGAAGGGGCACGCCTATTGAAGAAGGAAGGGGCACGTCAGGTTTATGCCTGTGTGACGCACCCAGTATTCTCACCACCGGCGATCGAACGCCTATCGAGTGGCATTTTTGAAGAAGTAATTGTGACAAATACTATTCCAGTGTTGCCAGAAAATCGCTTTCCTCAGTTGACAGTACTTTCAGTCGCCAACCTGATTGGCGAAGCGATTTGGCGGATTCATGAAGATAGTTCGGTCAGTAGCATGTTTCGTTGAGTCAGTTGGGGCGAAGCATTTGGCCGGTGGTTAAGTTGAGCCAATACCACCAACCAAATGCTTCGTCGTCCGCCCTGCAATTTTGATGTCAGGCTGGGGAAATACCAAGTAATTCTGGGTCTTGAAAGAGCGGAGTGCTTAAATACCGTTCGCCGAAGCTAGGTTGAATAATAACAATCAGCTTGCCCGCATGCTCCGGTCGGCAGCCGACTTGAATGGCGGCAAAGAGTGCTGCCCCACTGGAAATCCCGGACAACAATCCTTCTTCGCGGGCAAGACGGCGACCGTAGGCGATCGCGTCCTCATCACTCACGGCGATGACTTCATCAATTAAATTGACGTTCAGAACCGGAGGGATGAAGCCAGCCCCAATTCCTTGAATTTTGTGGGGACCAGGTCTGCCACCTGACAGCACGGGACTGTTGGCGGGTTCAACGGCGATCGCTTTGAAACTGGGTTTACGGGCTTTCAAGACCTCTGAAACCCCAGTAATCGTTCCTCCGGTGCCAACGCCAGCCACAATCACGTCAACCTGCCCATCGGTATCACCCCAAATTTCCTCAGCAGTTGTTTCCCGATGAATTTGCGGGTTCGCCGGATTGCGAAACTGTTGCAGCATATAGGCGTTAGGAACCGTATCCACAATTTGTTGAGCGCGTTGAATGCAACCGCCCATGCCTTCAATGCCTGGAGTTAGTTCTAATTCTGCACCATAGGCTCTCAACATCGCGCGCCGTTCAGCACTCATGGTTTCGGGCATGGTCAGAATGAGGCGGTAACCTTTCGCCGCGGCGGCCATGGCGAGGGCAATTCCAGTATTACCAGAAGTTGGTTCCACCAAAATCGTTTTGCCCGGTGCAATTAACCCCTCCCGTTCGGCTGCCATGATCATACTAATCCCAATCCGATCTTTCACAGAGGCGGAGGGATTCATACTCTCTAATTTAACGACCAGTTGGGCGACACACCCTTCTGCTTGAGGAATGCGATTTAACTGCACCAAAGGCGTGTGGCCAATTAAATCGGTGATGTTACTTGCAATTCGCATAGGTTTGAAGCGTTAGATGTAATACATGATGTCAAGTTGTCGTCTAGCATCTCGCTTTTCGCACAAATCTTGAAGTGTGCATTGCTGCAAAACCGATCGTGCGGCCAGGAGGGCTTCATTCCAAACTTCATAAATGACTGTATTCTCAACAGTTTGAGGATGTTTGTCCTGATCTACAGGTTCAGAATCGGCTCCTTCCAGGCAAGTGATGACTTCTAGCAGATTAATTTTCCAGGGTTCCCGTGCCAGGACATACCCCCCTTTCGCACCCCGTTGAGACCGAACTAAGCCGCCCCGGCGCAGGGTGGCTAGGAGTTGTTCGAGGTAGCGATCGGGTATTTGTTGCTGAGCAGAAATTTGGCGGATCTGGAGGGGATCGCCGCTGGCATAGTTTGATGCCAGTTCAATTAACGCCAATAAGGCGTATTCGTTTTTGCAAGAAAGTTCCACAACTTCACGGGGTTAGGCGGACAAAGCAAAGTTCAATATTTCAAGAACCTATTACTATACTACGGTTGATCAGTAGGGTTTTGACAGTTTTAGATGAATAAGTTTAAAGTGAAAGGCGACTCCATCGAAAACGGAGTCGCCCATAAAATTGTTCACCCAGTAAAGACAGCTTTATAAGGTGATCAAGGCTTGATATGGCTAGAACGTGAAGGTTGTCCGAATTACGCCGACAAACTGGGTATCGTTCCGACGACTGCCTTCAGGGTTGAAGATCACGAACGCACCAGGCGTGATGGAGATGTTATCGTTGACGCGGAACCGATAGAAAGCTTCCAAGTGGTAGGGAGGATTACCATCTAAACGGCGACGCGTGTTAGCATTCGCGCGGAAGTCGTTATCGACGACCCGGGGTTGCATGCCAAACAGCACGCCGCCCAGGTTGCCTTTGCCACCCAAATCGGGGAAGCCGAGGAAGGCCGCCCAATTCTGGATTTGAGCTTCCTGGCTATTACGCTTGTTGTAAGCCCAGGTGAAACCATACCAGCCACCGATCGTCAACTTGGGTGCCACCCGCCACTGCACTTGAACCGAACCGGTATCGCTCGATGTGGCTGCTCCTGCAAACGGGTTGGAAGCATAAGCGGTCCCCGTGCTACCCGTGAGGTTGGGAGCTGGTTGGTTGAAGGCCGCTGCCGGAGAAGACCCAGGATAGTAAGCGCGAATGTAGGTTAAGCCGATGTCAAACGCCCGACTGGGACGGAAGACCAACTGCCCGATCGCAGTGTAGTCACCGTTGAATAAGCCGTTTTTCTGGCCAGGATCGTTGCTGGCGCGATCAGCACTGAAGCCGCCCTGCAAGCTGAACTGCGGGCTGAGGGTATAGTCGAAGGTAATCCCCGCCGACCCCACATTTCCAGGCGCGTTTGTCCGGTAGATGGGGTTGAAGCGGCCAAAGCGCGAAACTGCGCCTTGCCCAGAACTTTCAAAGGGGCTGAGCGAACTGACTAAACCGTCGTAGTACTCCAGGTTGATGGCATCAATTTGAATCCGTAGATTTTGGCCAACCGGAAAGCGATAAAACAGTTTGTCGATTTCCACGGCGTTACCAGTTCCTGTGACTCCATCCACGGACAAGCGGGTGGAGTTGGTGCCGGTGAAAGCGGTTGCGCCTGAACCTTGGCCGGCAAAGGAGGTGATGTTGGAGGCGTTGAGTCGAGTCCGCAAGCGATCGCGGCCAGTGAAGCTGGTATCGAAGCTCAAGCGCACCCGATTGCCAAAGATCGTTTCTGTGTTGTTGTCCTCAAATCGACCACGGTTGGCATCGTTAATCCCCGCTTGGAAGACCCCATTCCCAGTGCGAATCGCCCGATCGCCAAAGGTATCTGCGACGGAGAAAATGACTTCTCCAGCTAGTTTCGTGGTAGTGGAGAATTGCTGTTTCTCCAGCGTTGCCGTGCGAACTTCGAGTGCTTCAACGCGACCACGCAGCGAAGCCAGTTCAGCCGCAAACTCTTCTTGCAAGCGCTTGACCACTTCCAGGTCTTCTTTACGGACGAAATCAGCCGTGGCCGCTGCAATCAGTTCTTGAATTTTGTCTAAACAAGCGTTGAGACCCGCCGCAAATTCCCACCGAGTGAGGGCGCGGTTGCCACGGAAGGTGAGATCGGGATAGCCCACGATACAACCGTAACGTTCGACCAGGGATTGCAATGCCTGGAAGGCCCAGTGGCTGGGGTCTACATCGGTGAACTGGGAGACAGAGGTCACTTGACTCAGGCTGTTGCCCTGACCTTCCGCACCATAAGCACTCACTTGTTGCAAGGTACTGTTTGAGCTGGCCGCTGGCTCATTAAATGTTTGGGCCTCGACGGAGACAGCAAAACTCGCGCCGACAAGAATTGGAGAAGCTGCTAAAAGCTTCCAAAGAATTTTAGACATATGACTCACTCACACCTGACTTCATAACATCTGCGTCGAGGGTCTAAATGGTTTAATCTTCTGTGTTAAATCACACAAGATATCCCTACCCAACCAACGTTAACGAATAGTATACAACGCTAATTTTCTAAAAGCAGCTTTCCCCTTAGTCAGTCTTAAAAACTTAGCCGAAGTCCCGTTATGCCTCACCCGTTGAAATTGTCATTCGCCGATCGAGTTCCTCACTGCGGCTACCACTGGAATGGCAGTCGCCAGCGCTTCTTTGAAGGGTGGTATGTGCGGGTAACGTTGCCTGCGTGGGGAGAGTCATTTGCCTTGATGGCCTCGATCGATGATCCGGGGGGAGGCAAACCTTGTAGTGGTGGGGCGCTCCAGGTTTTGGGGCCAGGAGATGCCTACCGGTGTCGCACTTTTCCAGAGGTCAAGCGATTTTGGGCCTGGAGTGATCGTTTGGGCTTGGGGCATTCGCGATCGTCGGGCACGAATCACACCATCACTCAATATTTAGAACCGGAGCAATTTAACCAGCGAGTAAAAGACGGCTACCAGATGACTGAGACCTGGCAACAGGGAACGATTTTGCAACCTGGTGAATCATCTATAAGTTGGGCGTATAGCGTCGACCCAATCTACCGCTGGGGCAAACCCAGCCAAAGACAACAATCGACGGCGGGTTGGTTATCGTTCTTGCCCGTGTTTGAACCGGGGTGGCAAATTCTCATCGCTCATGGTCTGGCCTCTGGCTGGATTGATTGGCAAGGGCAACGCTACGAATTCAGTCAGGCACCGCTGTATGCCGAAAAGAACTGGGGCGGCGCATTCCCACAGAAATGGTTTTGGCTTCAGTGCAATGCCTTCGATAATCTGCCAGATCTTGCTTTGACGGCTGCTGGTGGCCGCCGCAGGGTCTTAGGTTGGCGGGAGTCGGTGGGGATGGTGGGAGTGCATTTTCAGGATGAGTTCTACGAATTTGTGCCCTGGAACTCAGCCGTGGGCTGGGAAGTGCAGCCCTGGGGAAATTGGTACATTTGGGCAGAGAACGATCGCTATCGCATCGACGTCATCGGCACGACGACCCATGCCCCTACCCAGGTGCGAGTGCCGACGGAGCAGGGCTTGATCTTCGCCTGTCGTGATACCACCCACGGCCATTTGCAAATCGAGTTGCGGGAAAAGAGTAGTCAAACACTTCTAATTCGAGCCAGTAGCCATTTGGCCGGGCTGGAAACGGGGGGAGACTGGGAGGGGGCGTGGTGTTTCGATAAAAGGTAGCCATCGCCAGCCCAACTTTAGCCGTTCTGCACGATCGCTTGCTTAAACGAGAATCGCAGCCACTCATTCAGTTTCGGGTCGGCAAAATCCTTGACCACGAGACTGGCTCCCACGGCGTACAAATCATCGGCAGCGTGGGTGGAGGCAATGCCAACAGTCAAGATCTCGGCCCCGATCGCCGAGCGAATTCCCGATGGCGAATCTTCAAAGGCAACGGCTGATTTCGCTGACACGCCCAACCGGTCTAAGGCGGTTTGATACGGCAAGGGGTCGGGCTTACCTCGTTCCAATTGTTCGGCAATCACAACCGTCTCAAACTGATGCTGCAAGCCCAACACCTGCAACATAAATTCTGCATTTTCGACTGGCGCATTGGTGACGACAGCCTGCCGTAGTTGCTGAGTGTTGGCCCAGTTGAGCAGTTCTGTTAAACCTGCCAGCGGCTGCAATTCTCCAGCAGCGCGATGACGAAACTCGGCTTCTTTATCCCGGCTTAGTTGTTCGCCTTCGGCTGGAGATAAATGAGGCAAGAGGTTGGCCACGATCGCTGCATTCAACCGGCCACTAAAGTTTTTATCGTAAAAATCGCGATCGATCTTCAGACCATGAGGTTTCATCACATCTTGCCAGGTGGCAAAGTGGATTGGATCAGTGTTGGTTAAGGTACCATCCAGGTCAAACAGCAACGCTTTGAGCATGAGGACTCGCCAGGGTAGGACTGCGCCCAGTGTAACAGGATGTGAAGGGAAGCCGACAGACAAACTTACCCTTTCACCCCACTTCCCGCCTCGCTGGGTACGATGTAGCGTTGCATCACAACAAAAAAGAGCAAAATCGGCAGAATCGAAATGACCGAACCCGCCGCAATCAAGCGCCAATCGAGGGAGAACGTCCCCGCTAAGGCCGCAACACCCAGCGGGAGCGTGTAGTACTCCGGCCGATCGAGGACGATCAGGGGCCACAAAAAATCACTCCAGGCCCCAATGAAGACAAAAATGGCCAGCGTTAGGAGGGCGGGACGAATGGAAGGCAGCATCACATACCACCAGATGCCTAATTCTGAGCAGCCATCCATCCGCGCTGCTTCTTCCAATTCTTTGGGGACGCCTTGAAATGCCTGTCGGAGTAGAAAAATCCCAAAGGCGGATGCGATCGCCGGGAAAATCACCCCTAGATAGGTATTGCGCAAGCCCAACTGCACCGCCAATACATACAGTGGAATCATCACAATCTGGAAGGGAATCATAATTGTCGCCACGATTGCAGTAAAAATCACTTCTCTGCCGCGAAACTCCAACCGGGCGAGGGGATAAGCTGCCAGGGAGCAGAACAGCAAATTTAGGATCACGGTTAAGACTGCGACGATCGTGCTGTTGACGAGATAGCGCCCAAACGGGTGACTTGCCCACACGGTGGCAAAATTTTGCAAGGTCGGTTGTGCGGGAAAGAGCCGGGGGGGAAATTGAAAAATATCCTCCGTTGGCGATTTGAGCGATGTGCCCACCAGCCATACCAGCGGAATTAGCATAACAATGGCGATCGCGACTAAAATCACATACATCCACACCGAATTCCAGCGTTTGGATGGTTGGCTATGTTGCATTGGGTTCAAGACTGGTTAACTCATGTTAGGAATCTGCTGGATAGTATAGCGGTCACGCTGGGACGTTTAGTAGGGGCGAAGTTACAGCGACGTAGATCACCAACAGATTTCTCCCGGATCACGAAAAAATGCGATCGGTCTTACAGGAAATGGCAAAGAAACCATTGAAGATAAAAGTATAAATCTTCTAAAGGAATTGCCCCCTATGCAACTCGTCTATCGTGGCTCTGTTTACACTCGCGCTAATTCTGAAATCGTGCTGACCGACTCCGAAATCACTGGGAAATATCGCGGTGCGGAAGTTTCGTTTAAGTCACCGTTGGGTGTGTCTGAGCCTCAAGCCGTGGCAACACTCACCTATCGCGGTCATTCTTATCTCCGTGTCCGTCGTTAGTTTTTTCGGGATGCATCCTGAGTTTTTAGCGATTTGAAACAACGTTAAAGTAAAAGTCCTGGAAGTTAACTTCCAGGACTTTTTCCTTAGGAGATTTCTAGAAAACAACATACCTGTACGGGCAGGTTTAGCCGATGCTGATCGACCGATCGCCAAGACTTTCGCGAAAGCTGCCCCAACCACAAGGAGATATTTTTTCTTGGAAATCGCCTTAGCTCTTTTGTTCGGGCAACATACATTTGTCACTGTCGCATCCGGCGGGACCTTCGGCCAAGCTAAAGCCCAGATCATAGCGGCTGAGTGCGCCGTAGAAATCATTGGTACTTTGCCGATCGCTCATCTCTTGCTGCAAGCGCTCAAACGTGGCCTTGTCGATTTTTTCGAAGGGCAAGCGCGGGAAGGGGGCATCAAACCGGGCCAGCAGCGCTGCGCTAATGTAGCCTTCATCGTTGGCGATCGCTTGATAAATACGGTGTGCCAGCGGTTCAACTTCCGCTTCGGTCAGTTCGATCGTGGCGCTGGTGTTATGGGCGGTGTAAAACTTCTGCACCTGCATGTAGAAATCAAATTGAGCCAAGGCCGAGAATTTCTCGATCGCGATTTCGTCTGCCCCAGGAAGGTTGGCCCAGGAAACTTCCACGGGAATTTCAACTAACCACTCTGTGCAACGTGGATCAAATGGATCGTTCAATAGATTGCCATGCTCATCTTTATCGGATTGAGATGGCACGACGTTGTAACCATAATCGATACAGGCCATTGCTACAGGGTCACTCTTGCGGAAGGTAATGCGCCGAATAAACCGTTGCGCTTTGGGGGGATGCCATCCGGGAGACGCTCCAGTGAGCAAGGATTTAGTCCCAGCGGGTTGAACGGTGGTACAGCGATTGGGCCGTTTTAAGCCATGACGATCGCAGTATTCCCACACGACTTGCTGCACAATGTCTTTCCAGCGCGACAGGTACTCTTGTTCTCGTTGTTTAAATTGCAGCCCTGTCACGGTGTCGGGTCTACCGGCTTCCCACCAGCGCAACCACTCCACGCCGAACGCATGAACGAAGAAATCGAATAGTCCGGTAAATGAGACCCCGACGATCGGATCTAACTCACGGGAATATTGATATCGTGGCTCCACAAACTGATGATTCAACAAGGCCGCAACCGATAAAGCTCCAGCGGTAAATGCTTTTTCCTGCGCTACAAAATCTAACGGATCAAGTTGATTTAAGTGAATCTCGGCTAAGTTGCAGTGGAAGTTGGTGCCCAAAATCTCACCGCAGGGATTGAGGCCGTAGCGTCCGAGGCGATGCTCGACTTCCGCTTTGGCCATTTGTGGATCATGCTGTTGGAGCCAGGGCATCCCGGCTCCCTGGATGTAAGCAGTCAAGAATTCACTTCGGAGTTGGGGTGTTGTCAGCAGGTCAGCGTTCGATCGCGCGATCGCTTCGGGTGCGTACTGAATCGCGCCTTCGCCGGAGTAGAACTGTTTCCGCACCGCCTCAATACATTCCTGTTCTGTTGGCTTGTGGTGAAACACACGGGTATGGTTAGCCATTCGGAGGGCATCCCGCTCTGGATCGATGCGCCAATTGCCTTCAGCGTCTTGTTGCCAGAGATTATCTTTGGCGCTGGCGAAGGCGATATCGTCACTGTTGCTTTGACGCATGCCTGCCGAGCGTCGAATATTACCTGCGACCACCGTGGCCGCGGCTTCATCAATCAACAGACAGCATTCAACGGAGGTGAGTTGACGCCCGATCGCCTTATTGAGCAAGGCCGCACAGCGAGCATACAACCCGGATAACCGAATTGGGTTCGCGACGCCGCCAAACCCTTTCAGCACTTCGCCTTCAGGCCGCACATCACTGACATCCACCGAAACAACCACTTCCCCCGCCAAGCGATCGTCCGTCGCCAGTTCCAGCAAAGCCTGGTAAGAAGCCACCCAACCCTGACGGCTATCGCCGACATGAATCGTGACTTGATTACCGTCAACAATGACCTCTGTTAATTCGCGGCGCTGGTGGGCAGGCGTAGAACCCACTTCGCCCACGACCTGCACCGCGATCGGATTGCGGATCGCCGGAAGTTGATCAATGTACTTTGGTTCCAGAATTGCACCGGTGCCGCAGCCCATCATGGCCAGATCCATCATCAGCCCAAAAGCTCGCCAATCCACAACGTTGGTGCTGGTGCAGTTGTATGCGCCGGAGAAGTTTTCGGGCTTCTCAATCCAGGGTGTTCCCCCCACCCAGAGCCAGCGCCCCGAGGGCAACGCTTTGACTTCCTGCTGCATCTGTTCAATGAGCCGCGCTTCTTCCCGGCTCAACTGGCCCAACTTGACCAGCCCTTGAGTCGTGCGCTGCACCACCTCATCCCACGGCTCGCGCCCGCGATCGGTGCGTCGACTGTAGGTGCGATAAAACACGGGATTAGCGGCTGGAGCCGATTTGGGGAAAGGACTGCGGGCGGCCAGCCGCTCATCAATCAGGGAACTACCATTGTTTTGGAGGCGAATCGATTCAAGCTCTTGAACCATAAGTGGAGTCTCGCTAGTGCTGGAGGGTGAAATGGACTTAATACCTAAATGTAGGACTGAAGATTCACAGTCTACACTATCTGTAGAGGTAACTGCTCACCCGCTGTTGTAGCACAGGATCGGCTTCTGGCGATCGGTTTGGCCGATCGCACTCCTTAACATTTCAAATTCCTGCCGAACGGGCCTCGTCCATTTTCACGGTCGTTCCCGTGATGAAATTGGCCGCATCCGACAAGAGAAAGGCCACGACTCTGGCACACTCTTGATAGGTCGCCGGACGCTGCCACATCAGATCATCAGGGACATGCCATCCCTCCAACTCAGCCATGCTATCGGCCACGAAATAAGGCGCAATCGCGTTCATCCGAATCCGCTCGGCTCGGTAACGTTTGGCGTAAAGCTTGGTGAATCCCTCCATTGCCGCCCGCAATGTGCCGCTAAATGGAGTTCCCAGATCTGGTTCTTGCGAGTCGCAGGCTGAAATGTTCACGATCGCGCCGCCGCCCTGTCGTTGCATTGGGGCCGTCACCAAGCGGGCCAAACGCACCACGCTCAAAAACAACAGCTCAAAATTTTCCAACCACATCGCATCAGAAATAGAGAGCAAGTCGGGGCGCGGCGGATCCCCAAAACTTTGGACAACGGCATCAATGCGACCAAACTGAGCCAACGTCGTTTCGACTAAGCGTGTTAAATCATGCAGATTGGTCAAAGATCCTTGAGTGCCGATGCCACCTAGCTCCTGAGCCAAAGCCAGCACTTGGGGCGATCGAGCAAAGAGCGAAACCGCATATCCCTGGGCGGCTAGTTCTCTGGCGCAGCCTGCCCCGATACCACGACTAGCCGCAGTAATAATAACCACTTTTTGAGTTTGCATCGTTACCTCAGAGCGTAATCTTCCTGATATTCCACAAGTTCTACTTGAGTTCCATCTGGGTCATGTACATAGATGCGAAACTTCGTTTCTGGTGAATGGTAGACTTCATACTCAATCTGGTGAGCTGCCAAAAGCTGTTGCATTGCTTCTCCATCAGCAATGACAAATCCAATATGGTCTAAATGACCTGTAGAGATTGGAATGGTTTCAGAATTGGGTGGCTGATTGAGTGCTAAGTAGAATTGATGATTACCAAAGTGCATCCAGCGCCAACCCGCATCCTCTCCCTCTGCTCGCACTGTCCATTCTGGAAACAGAGCTTGATAGAACTGCCGAGTGGCATCCAGATTTTTGCAAGATTGATTGATGTGTTCAAATCGATGAAAGTTCGCTTGCATCGCAACCTCTTTACTTTCTAAAGAAATGTCTTTAGTTACTAAGGTATGCGATCGCTCCGACTTTGTAAAGAGTTTTCTTTAGTTTCTTGCGAAAAAGGTGCTTAGGAGAGGTTTAACTAAACTGTAATTCTCGCGGAATGGGCGTCTTGCCAGTCCGGGTTGGTGATTTAGTCCACAATCCTTAGACGGGTGGCTTGAATCATGAAGAGTAGAAACCTTCCATGGAAGATCTTTACCAAAGCAAGCAACAATTTATCATTTTGTCATCCTGCGGTACTCAGCAATGACTTCATCTGAACTTGGTTTTGACTTTGCCTTGCCATTGACAAACACAACTGGCGCACCTTGTTTCATAATCTCATTGAGTTGGTAAACGCCATGCCAATCATCCGCATTTGCAAAACTAAATGACGTGATATTTTTGTGCGGGATATTGGCAGTAGCAAGTTGATTGAGTAGGCTTTGAGTTTCTTTTCCTGAGTGGGGGCACGACGGCAACCCGGCAACCACCACTTGCGTTGGCTCTACTTCTACTGGCATTGGTACTGCCACAAAACTGGCGCTTGATGGTTTCATTACTTTGTCAAAAATCGTGATGCCAATGAGTAAGGTGAGACTACCCACAAAGATTAAGCTGAGTCGTGACATGGTGTACTGCCTATAGAAGATGGAGTGCGGAGATACGGCTTCGGTCAGAACACTCAGGACAAGGTGAGCGTTGAAAAGCCAAGACTGGATAGGTGTTCTGACTCGCTTTCGCCAAGTTACACATGGCTACAGCTATAACTGTTCTTAGTGTGGTTCGATGCCAATGGAACTGGCTGCGATCGACATCACACAGTTTCTTCTACACCCTGACGGGGACTTGCTCCGGAGGGCGTTCCGTCGATGCCTCTACGCACGAATAAATGTTGCAACATGTTGATAATTGCTATATCACTGAGGCGAAACTATAGCTCTGAACCGCAAGCCGTCACCACATTTCACATGACGACGGCGATAAGAGCTGGTGTACGAATAAGGAGTTAAGTCGTGAACGGATCAACTAAGCTAATTAAATTAGAGGATGGGACGTTAATTGAGGTAGAAGTGCCGCCCAATCAGGCAAAACCGATCGCGGGCGGTGCTGCCGACAAAATTGATAAAACCCTCGACAAAACATTTGACCGGATTCGACCGATTTTGGTGAAAGCCTGTCGCCCGATCGCCGCCGCCTGGAAAGAATTAGATGGTGAGGTCGAAATTCAGAATGCTGAACTCCAGATCGGCTTAAACATTGAAGCGGAAGGAAATGTCTACATCACCAAGTCCAAAGCCAGTGCCAATTTGACTGTCAAACTGACGATTAAGCCGAAGGAGTGACCTAGTGAGTTCGGATTTGCGGGATGCGGTTGTTTTGGTGACGAGTCGTGACCCAGAGGAAGCTGGATTTGGGACGGCCTTCGTCATCGATCGCCGCGAAACTCAAACGTATCTGCTGACCTGCGCTCACGTAGTCGAAATGGTGGGTGGCGAAGAGTGGGTCAGCGTGGGTGGGTTGCCCGCCAAAGTTATGGCGATCGGCGAAAAAAACAGTACCGATCTGGCTGTGTTAGGCGTGGAAGGCTTGCTGGACAAATCCGTCTTACCTCTGGGGCGATCGGTGCAGGCGTCCAGCCAATTCACAACATCCGGCTATCGCAAGTCTGCCGGAACGATTCAACGCCGCGAAAGTACTGGCAAATTAGGCCAACAACGAGTCGATTTAGCCCATCAAGGCACCCTCCTGCCAGCCTGGGATCTGGAGATTACAGGTGGTGCGAGGCTAGAAAGTGGCTGTAGTGGGTCACCGATCGTCGATCAAACTGGCGCTGTCATCGGGGTGGCTATTCATCAACAAGATGACATTGGCAGGCAAGGTCTCGCGATCGCGATTTCGGCATTGCCTATCATCTGGCCAGACATGCCCCCCGCCTTGCTTCCCGCTGCTTCGATGCCTCCTCAAGCAGTTTCCTGGTGGCGATTCTGGCAACGACCCCAAGCGGGCGATCGATCGCTGCCGATCGCTTTCGGGATGACGTTTTTGATGGCGCTGGGAGTGCTGGGAGTTCGTTATACAGGTGTGCTGCAATCGTGTGAGTTGGCGGACTATGATGCCATGCTTCACTCCCGGACTCGATTCGACACACCCGACGATCGCCTCTTGATTATTGAAATCACTGATGACGACCTCAAAACCTATGCCGATCCTCAGGATAAGCACATCATTTCGGATGAAACTCTGGCTCAAGTGCTGCAAAAACTCGAAACGCTGCAAAAACTAGACACCTACAATCCCCAAGCAGTAATTGGGTTGGACTTGTTTCGTCATGGGCTTTCCGCTGCTCCCCGCACTCCCCAAACGACTTACCTGGAGAAGCGCTATCAGAACCCAGAGGATTCTTTGATTACAGTCTGTGAATTTCCTGACCCAACTCGTCCAGGTCACAAAGAGTTTGCGGCACCAGTTCCATCCAGTTTTGAACAAAGAATTGGATTTGGTAATTCCGTCGGCTATCTAACCACAAATCCCAGGCAAAAAGAGCCGGTGTTTCGACGGCATCTGCTGGCGGCTTCGACAAAAGGACGTGCTACGGCGTGTGTCACTCCCTTTGCGTTTAGTTTGCAGGTGGCGGCTCGCTACATGAACAAACCCGCTGATGCATTCTTCGATGGCTCCACCTTAGGGAATGTGCCATTTCTCCCGATCGAAACTCGATATGGCGGTTATCAAGGAATTGATGCCCAAGGCTATCAGATGTTGTTGAACTATAAGGCTCCAGGCAAGGATCCTAAAAAGATTGCTGAAATCATGAGTTTGACTGAGTTCTTAGAAACAGAACCGTCACCAGAAAAGTTGCGTAGGATTAGATCGGGCATTGTGTTGATTGGATCAGCCGTAACCGAAATTGCAGTTGGCGGGAAAGAGCGAGTTGATCTTTGGCAAACTCCGTTTAGTCCTCCGGGCGAAGCCGATACACCGGGAGTTGTTTTGCAAGCTCAGGCCATTAGCCAAATTTTACGAGCTGTGCAGGATCAAGATTCAAAAGCCCTAATGCGAGTTTTACCGTACTGGAGTTCGTCGGAACCTGGAATTAATCAACGGTTGATTTTGCAATGGGGGGATTTTCTGTGGGTCTGGTTTTGGGCATTTGTGAGCTGGCTGGGTTGGGTTGTTTCGATGCGATCGCGATCGCTGCGGTCTCGAATCATCGGTTTCTGTGTCTGGATTGTGATCGTTCAAGTGATCATGTGGGGGTGCAGTAATTTTCTATTCAGTCAAAGTCTGTGGGTGCCCTTTGTACCATCGTTTCTGGCAATGATTCTGGCTGGGCTGGGTGGCCTGGGGTACACTGTGTGGCAGGTCAAACAGACTTCATCCCGCCCGCCGTCTTGAATTGTCGATTACAACCCCGACCATGCTAAACGCCCCCTTTCGCAAATTTACAAGTGCCTTGTTTGGGGCAATTTGCTTGGGCGCAGTTCTTTCATCAGCGACTCCGATCAAAGACCATTCTGCCCGTTCTGCTGAAAACCAATCACTTCCAGTAGCGCAGGGATTGTTCAACCTGCCCTTAATTTCCATTATTCGTGCCGTTTCCTGGCCATCTCCCCTGAAACACACATCCAGGCCAAAACCCACCCCGCAACGAAACACTCAACCCACGCCGAAACCATCCCCTAAACCTCTTCAGCCGTCTCCCTTCGACGATCGCGGCACTCCCGGCGGCACAAATCGGAGCCAGTCGGCATTGGGTCCCTGTCCAGCAATTCCAGAAGGAAAGCCGCCATTAGTTGCACTCGTACCTTCATTTGAAATAGAAACTGTCGTCGGCAGGGTGGAGCAACCTTTTGGGCTGACGACTGCGGCCTATCCATCGTTCTGGTTTTACATTCCCTATGCATCGCAGTCAAAACGGGTGGCTGAGTTTGTCCTGATTGATGAACAGGAGGAGGATGTTTACAACTTCTTGGTGGAGTTGCGCGAAACTCCAGGTATGGTTCAGATTTCTCTGCCCAAGACTCGACCTGGACTACAAGTTGGCAAACGTTATCGCTGGGTGTTTTCCATCATCTGTAGTCGGCGCGATCGCTCTGGGGATATGACGGTCAACGGCTGGATTGAGCGGATTCAACCGGATGCTAATCTGACTCGTCAATTGCAGCAGGTGATCGACCCGCAACAGCGGTTAGTTGCCTATGCTGATCGTGGGGTGTGGTTTGATGCCTTCACCACACTGGCAGAACTGCGTCGCCAGCAACCCAATCCTGAATTAGATCAGGCATGGCGAGCTTTTCTGGAGTCAATTCAGGTGAGTCCAGATGCCAGGGAAATGGAGGTGCTGGTTAAAGCTCCATTGTCTCCCTGTTGCCAACCAGAAACGCAAAGAGCGAACCCGGAAAAAGCCACTCCGTAGGGCGATCGCGCTCCATGCGATGCCAAGCAGAAGTTAGTTAGGGCAGGAAGGTAGAGGATAGGAGCAATAAGAATGTTCATGATGGGGCGTGATTGAGCGATCGTTAATTTTTGAGGCATGATCAAGGTATCTACACCTGAACTGAATTCATGCAATCGCCTTTTCCAGGAATGAACCCTTATTTGGAAAATCCGGAGCTATGGTCGGAAGTTCACAGCCGGTTAATTGTGGCAGTTGCGGATAATCTCACTGACCAGCTGAGTGAAAACTATCGAGTGGCAATCGAGAAGCGAACTTATTTTAGTGAAGGGGACGATAGCCTACTCGTTGGGATTCCAGATGTCTCTATCTTGACGAAACGAACGGATGAGAACCCAGCCTCGACTACTGCAACGCTGACTCTACCCGAACCGATTACGGTAACCGTACCGGTGGTGGTGGAAGTTCAAGAGCGGTATCTAGAAATCCGTGAAGTGAAAACAGGAGCCGTGATTACTGCGATCGAAATCCTTTCACCTAAGAACAAAAAAACTGGGGAGGGGCGGCAGGCGTATGAACGGAAGCGCAATCAGGTGTTCGCGAGTTTGACTCACCTGGTAGAAGTTGACTTATTACGGGCTGGACAACCGTTGCCCATGCAAGGAGCTATCAAATCGGACTATCGGGTTTTAGTGAGCCGTAGCGATCGTCGTCCCGCTGCCCAACTTTATGCTTTCAACGTCCGTCAGCAGATTCCTCGATTTTTAATTCCACTCATGCCTGGAGAGGCAGAACCAATCTTAGACTTGCAGCGGTTAATAGAAGAAGTTTACGAACGGGGACGCTATCACCTGGCCATCGACTATACTCAACCCCTTCAGCTCCCTTTATCAGAAGCTGATTCAGCCTGGGTTGCCACACTATTGACTGAGCAGAAATTAGGAACTGAATAACGTTACTTCCACTCCCCCTGGATGATAAAGCCTGCCCAGTAGTAGGGTTCTCGCCAACGGGGATTACTGCGTAGAGTGCGCTGGGCTGCTGTCAGTGCTTCTGCATAACGCATCTTTTTCTCAAACACGTTGCGATAAAACAGTTTCATTAATTCCGTGGTGGCGGCCTCATCCACACTCCAAAGACTAGCAACTACGCGATCGGCTCCCGCAACCATAAAGCTTCCAGTTAGCCCAACTAGTCCTTCGGCTCTCGCGGGAATGGGTTCCTTCGTATTCAAACGGCTTCCCCTTGTTGTTGTGGCCCCTAATCCCGTGCGGCAACCACTCAGCACGACCAGATCTGCCGAGAGGTTTAAACCCAATACATCCGCTGGAGAAAGTAAGCCTCGTCGTGGCTCATTCTGTCTATTCACCCCAGACAAAATCATGCCGGAGCGTTCGGGACGTTCGTCGTCTAAGATGCCATGCGTCGCAAAATGCAAAATTCGGTACTGCCCCAACTCTGGGTTTAAGGCAGCTTGGTGATTCGCATCCAGCCCAAACTTCATTAACCTTTCTGATTCTGGCAACTTTAAACTAGTGACAATCTCGATCGCCTGCTTGCGGGTTCCTGGTAAAGCCGGATAAAGCGGTTCTAGCTTGGGAGCCGTAGACGAGGGCACAATCTCCTTGGTGTTTGAATTGAGTCGATCGCCCAGGGCAGCCACCTGACTGGGAGGATTAAAAACTGGATCTGCCAGAATTGCTAGCGTTTTAGTAGGGGTGGGTTTAGCGCGATGGTGTTGCCGGAGGAAAGCAATGGAAGACGCGGCAGGTAAGCTGATAATTTCCTGATGCTGTTCCAGCAGAAGTTTTGGCTCATTGGTGGAAGTTTGGATAGCAGTTCTAGCACCCGCTTGGGGCACAGGTAAGGCGCTAAAGGGAATGTATTGCAGAAAGCCATCCGCCACAATCAAAACACGCTTGTTGCCTAAGTCTTTGGCAATTTTGCCTAATAGTAGATTGCTGAGTGCTTGACCCGCCTGGTTCGTTTTTTGGGTTCTCACTCGCAGGCTGGGAACAGTTAGGTAGCTGTAGTAGGTTTGGGCAACTGTTGCTAGGTCAGCCCGCTTGGGTAATGCATGATACGTAATCGTTTTGTTTGTGACCAACCACAAATGACTGCGTTCTTCACCCAGAAAATACTCCACCAATACCGTCTCATCGTCGAGCAATTTCTGGATTTCGGTGGTTTGGAGCGGTTGCAGCGGTGAAGCATAGCGTGGGTCAGCTTCCGGATTGGGTCTACCCAACAAAGTCCGCAAGCTGGCAGCCTGAAATTGCTCGCTGGTTTGCAACGCCAATTTCTTGTATTGCGCATCCCCAGTTTGCAAATACCGCTGACTCAGCAGGTCAACATAGAACTCGTAGAACTTCCGATTTCGCGCAAAGAACCCAGTTGCTTCCCGATAAAACTGAAACTCACTCGGCTGGGGTTTAGACGGTTGCTGCAACTGACTATCTAGCCTTTGAGATTGGGGATTTTTTGACTGACTTGAGCCAACGTCAGAACGCTGATTTTGATTCACTCTAAAATTCCAGTTCAAATTCTTATCGGGCCTAAAAGGCTGATCTTCCAACCGTTCTAATGTCTTCTGCCCTAACTGCTGAGCGTTGCTCCAATTGCCATAAATGCGTTGAATCCTTGCCATCCCAAACTGGGCCTCTGCCAGTTGCCAAGAATTGGGTGTTGCAGTTTGCAGTGCCTGCCCATAAGCATTAAAGGCTAAAGGATACTGCTTAGACTGAAAGTAAGTCTCCCCGATCGCCAGATGAGTCCTTGCCTGCATGAAATAGTTATTGGCTGTTTCAGGCAATTTCAAAATACGATTGAACATTTCCAGTGCCTGTTCCCACTGCCCCATTCCTCGGTATGCTCTACCCACAGCATCAAGAAAACCCGGTTGCTGCCACACGTCAGAGGTGTTTTGCGGGTCTGCCACAGTTTGCGACAGTTCTAATACCTCCTGGTAATATTTTTCAGCTCGTTGGATCTGGTCTAATCTTGCGAAGAATTCTCCTCGATCGGCAAGTGCCGAGATGACAACTTGCTGCCACTGCCCGCCAAACGAGGCAAACAACTCAAGCATCTTGTCATAGGATTCACCCAACTGTTGATCCAAGTTAGGTGAGTTGATCAAAAGAAGACTAATTAAAGATGCAAGATTTTGATTATTTTTAGACTTTTTGAGACTCTCCAACAGGGGTTCAATAGTCGGTTGCACTTGTTTTGCATAGGCTATCGCCAGTTCCTGTTGCTCCATATCTGCATACAAGTTGCTGATTAAGCGCAGCATAACCCCTTCAAAAAACTGAGCATAAGCTTTGTCTTTAAGGGGTCTTTGAGGTTTTGAACTTTGCCACTGATGCAAGGCTTGTTCAAATGCATATAAAGCTTGCTGATAATCTCCAAATCGTTGATACAATTCACCAATTCTGACCAGCGTGGATGCTTCTGCAAAACCTTCGTTAGCGAAACTCACATTATTCTCTAGCTCCCCTAGTTTGGTTGGGGTCAAGAAAAACTTTGTTCCAGAGCCTGCTGCATTAAGAACGTAAATAAGTGAAACTAATCCAGAAATTCGTTGATTTCTAGTAGTAGTGTTTTTGGCATTCTGCCATTTTGGCAGAACTTCCTGATATGCTGAAAAAGCTTTTTTATATTCCTCAATCTGAAAATAAAGGTTGCCGATATTATTTAATGTTACTGCTTCTAACTCAGTAAAATCTAGTGCTTGAGAAAGCGATCGTGCTTCATTATAGGAATTAAGAGCGCGTTGATAATCTGATAAGTCACTATATGCATTACCGAGACGATTAAGAACGATCGCAGCCTTTGCTTTTTCATTAATATTTCGGTAAATCTGAAGGGCTTCGTGATATTTTTGAATCGCTTCTCTTCGAAATTCAAAAGTTTGTTTAGCTTCTAAACATGCTCCTGAATCAAACAGTCGTTCAGCTAGTTCATCATCTTTTGGATTAATCGTGAGAGACTCTTTCTCAACGGTATTTACTACAATTAAAACCTCGCGAGGATCAGCCTTACTTGGCTCCAATGCCAATCTAACATCTTCAAAGATTCCTAAACAAGAAGTTCGATAAATATCACCTTCAACAACTTGGCGATTAAAAATATCTCCTGGCTTTGTTTTAAACTCACGGGTAATGACTAGATCGGAAGTTCGTCCACGAATAGGTTGTCTCGTTTTGGGATCGATAGTACTTCCATCTTTATTGATAAAACGAACTTCGATCGCTGCAACTTCACCTTCGGCCACACGCAGTGTGACAACACCATCTGGTGAAACAGCGGGTGAATCTAACACTTGTGCTAATGCATAACCACCATCCAGATACCACTTCTTAACCTGCTTGATCCCCTTTTGCAGCGTATTCAAGTTTAAGACTTTGCCATATTGCGCATCAAAAATTCTAGATACCACTTCATCTGGCAGTACCCGTTTGCCCTCAATTTGCACAGATCTCAGAACTGGATTTGGGGTCACGGCAAAGGTCACTCGCACCCCTGTTGGCGTATCTTCTGGATCAGCTTTCACGTTAGAAAAATAGCCTGTACCAAAAATGGCGTTAACGTCTTGCTGAATCTGAGAGCAGGTCGATGTTTGCTTCGGTTTAGTTTTAATGACTTCATACGCTTCTGCTTGCAGCGGTTTTTCTGCTCCTTTGATCACAACCTCATTCACTAAAACCCTTGGTTCGGGATTAGGGCATTTTATTGGTGGTTTAGAGGATGGTCGAGCGGGTGGAGAGGCCGATGGAGTAGGGGACGAGGGCGCAGAAGATGGTGCAGTGGAGGGAGTAGAAATCGGGGAAAGTTGTGGAGCCTGACCTTGCACAGAGGATGTAATGCTCAGCCACCAACCTAAGCTGAGGAGCAAGGCAAGCCGATCGCGGTTGAAGCGATACCTGGTTTTGCTAGAGCGATCGCCTTTCTCGTTTCTCATCCTTGCCCTCAACCGTTGCGCACAATGAATTCTGTTGCCAGAACTTTATCAAAGGAACGCCGGGAGTGCCATCAAGGAATCATGAAAATTGACGATGAGTTGATCGGGTGGAAATGAGGCGTTGGGGTTTTGCTGGTGCTTGTTGCCGGGGCGTCAGTTGCAGCAACGGCTCAGTGGCTTGCTTGAGTTGATACACAATGTCGAGGGTTTGCAGACCGTCGTAGAGGGCATCCCGGATGATCGGCTCCTCTTCCCGTTGCAACATCAGGCGGAAGTAATCGGCAATTTCGCGGCGAGTGGGCTTTTTGGCAACCCCAGCACGGCGATCGCCAGGTTCATCTGCCAGCACCGAAACCGCATCCGTCAGTTGGCGCACCGCAATCAAGCGCTTCAACGGGTCATCGTTGACCAGATCGGCGACCAATTTGTGGTACGGGATGCGCTGCTTCCGCTCCTGCCGATTTAATCGTTGGGTGATTAACAACAGCAGCACTGCCAGCGTTCCCATACTTTGCAGAATTGCGCCTGAGGCAATCCAATGACTTTGGGCATCGGCCCAGACGGAGGCTGCGAGGTAGGTGGTGAACGTGGCGATCGTCCCTGCTCCCGCCGCCACCAAAAAGGGTTGATTCCAGCCATCTAATGTTTTGCGGAGAGCAGCCAGATTGACGGTTGGTTTCCAGTCGTGCATCAGATAAACCAACACCATCACCCCAATGCCTGCCCCCGTCGCCACAAACAACCGCCCATTCCAATAAAACAAGGCCAGGGCACCCGTCCCAATGGCGACCCACAAGCCCGCGCCCGATCGCCACTGCCGCACCAGTCCACGATTCACCTGAATCGCCATTTCTTCCAGCGGCAATTCCGGCAACGCACTCGCCAAATATCGCCAACGGAACACATCTTTTGCAGCGTGGGATGGAACCTTTGTCACCGTATTCATCCATTGGGAGCTGAATTACTTTTAGATTCTACAGTAGGTGGCGAGAAAAGGCAGAGGGCAGAAGCGTTACAATCAAGGGCGATCGCTTATTGCAGGGAGATTTGATGTGCCAACGCTGGGTGTAAACATTGACCATATCGCGACGATTCGCCAAGCCAGACGCACGGTCGAACCTGATCCTGTCGCAGCGGCAGTGCTGGCAGAATTGGCGGGTGCCGATGGGATCACAGTGCATCTGCGGGAAGACCGTCGCCATATTCAAGATCGAGATGTGCGCTTGTTGCGCCAAACCGTTCGAACTCATTTAAATCTGGAAATGGCGGCCACTGATGAGATGGTCGCGATCGCCCTCGACATCCAGCCCGACTACGTGACGCTGGTGCCCGAACGCCGCGAGGAAATTACCACCGAAGGCGGGCTAGATATTGCCGGACAACTCGATCGCATGACGCAAGTTGTCAACACGCTCCAATCTGCGGGCATCCCCGTCAGTTTATTTATTGATGCCGACTCAACCCAGATCGAAGCGTCTGCCACGGTCAAAGCTCAATTTATCGAGTTGCACACGGGGCAATACGCCGAAGCCCATTCCGAGCTTGCACGCGAAAAGGCATTGGAGATTCTGGCGCAGGGTTGCGAGCGGGCGATTGCTGCCGGGTTGCGGGTCAATGCGGGGCATGGCTTGACCTACTGGAACGTTTACCCCGTAGCCCAACTGCCGGGAATGGAAGAGTTGAACATTGGCCACACGATCGTCAGCCGCGCCGCTCTGGTTGGTCTGGAACGGGCTGTGCGGGAAATGAAACTGGCAATGCGGGGTGAGTTATAAAATTTATCAATAGGGGCTGTGCCCATTGCCTACAATGATCTGTCTGGAACCGTTGATAAATCTGGATTTATGCAAACCTACTACTACGTCCTCGCCAGTCAATCATTTTTGGCGGAAGAACCGCTGGATGAAGTGTTGAAAGAGCGCACTCGCTATTATCAAGAGCAGGAAAAAGAGATCGACTTTTGGTTGGTGCCCCAACCCGCTTTTTTGGAAGCACCAGAACTGGCAGAAGTGAAGGCGAAGTGCCCGCAACCCGCGACGGCGATCGTCTCCACGAATTCCCAATTCATCACCTGGTTGAAATTGCGATTGGAGTTTGTCTTAACTGGAGAGTTTCAGGCTCCCTCAGAAACGATTCCGCAGCCGCTCGCTTCCCTGGCTACCGCGCCTTAATTTTGCTGTCCTGCACCAAAAAGGACTATGAACTGGACCATTCAGAAATTCGCTCATGGGCTATGTCCACCGTTGTTGATTGGAGTCGGACTGGTTGGTGGTCAGGTGACGAGTCAGGCTCAACTGCCACCGGCTCAACTTTCGCCTGGAACGGTGACGATCGCCGCCTGCCAACCCCCTCAACCCAATGAGTATTTGTTGCTAGTCGTCACCCGCACGCCCGAAAGTCAGGCGCAGGTCAATCAACTTTTGCCACCCAATACATCGATTACTGCCTGTCGCTACCTGGATGACACCGTAACCCGGGTGGGCGGATTCCGCACGATTGAACGAGCAAACGCCTGGGCCCGGTATGTCACAGAAACTACGGGATTAGCCGCATTTGTAGCCCGCCCCGCCGAAGCACCCATCACAGCAACGCCCCCGCCCCGCCCAACGCCTGGAACTCCGCCTAAACCCGCCCCGGCCCCGGCTAAACCCGCCCCAACGACTGCCTACAACCCGAAACCGCTAGGGCCTGGATACGCGGTGCTGGTGGATTATGCCAATCAACCGGAACTGGCGACCAAAGTTCAGCAAGTGACTGGAAAAGAGGTGGGCTTAGTTGCCTACGGTCAGGCTCCGTTTTTGCTGGCACTCTACACAACAGATTCTGATGCGGCCTACGCTGCCCTCCAGTCCCTCAGCGATCGCGGCTTTTGGGCCACGCTGGTGGATAGTCGGCGAGTGATCCTGCTGCGGCAAGGCGTTAAACTTTAAGCTTCAAACTTTGATTTCAGGTTTGCCTAAACACAACCGATCGATCGCCTGATCTGCCGTGATTAATCGCTTCAATACGACTTGTCCAATGTTGGACGTGGCTGCCGCTGCCAATTCTTCACCCGGTTTCACTTCCAGCATCAAGACGGCCTCTTCAACTCGATAGAGCCAGAGCTTTTCCCCGTTCTCCCAAAGGCACAAATCCATTTGCTGAATTTGAGGTCGCCGTCGCCAAGCGCTCTCATTCCATAACCCGCCCAGTTCCCACACTCTCCCGATCGTCCAGCCATCCGATAAAAAGAAGTACTTCACAGCCGTTCCACAATACTGTTAGCAGAATCCGAATGTCGCCTATTCCCATTTCGGAAACAGTGTAGCCGATGACTCCAGCAAAAAAGCAACCTCTGAACGAATCCTTCTTCTGGTGTTTTTCGTTTCGGGTAAATCCGGTATGAGATGATGAAGAGATATCAACTTTTTTTGACGTTTACGGAAGCATAGATCATGGTGGCTCGAATTCAGTTTGCTAGAGGGATTGATGAGGACGTAATTCCCGATGTGCGGATCACGCGTTCTAAGGATGGCAGTAATGGGACTGCAACGTTCTATTTTCAAAGCCCAAAGGCTCTTTCCAGCAACATGACAGAAGGAATTACTGGCATGTATTTAATTGATGATGAGGGTGAGATTAGTACTCGCGAAGTGAAAGCAAAATTTGTTAATGGTCAACCGGATGCGATCGAGGCCCTGTATGTGATGAAGTCAGTGGCAGAATGGGAGCGGTTTATCCGGTTTATGGATCGCTACGCCGAAGAAAACGACTTGGGCTTCAGCAAGTCTTAATAGATAGGTGAAGTGACAGGTCTAAACTGCGATGTCTTCCACGCCTCATCCTGATGCAGCAGCATTTGCCGTGCAGTGTGCGGTCATTACCGTCAGCGATACTCGGACGGCGATGACCGATCGCAGTGGTCAGGCAATCCAGCACTATTTATGTGCAGCTGGGCATGAGGTTGTCGCCTATACAATTTTGAAAGATGAACCGGATGCGATTATCTTTCAGGTTAAGCACCTGAATCGTAGTGGCTATGTGGATGCCATCATTTTGAATGGGGGAACTGGCATTGCTCCCCGTGACACGACTTACGATGCGATTGAGGCACTTTTAGACAAAACTCTGCCGGGATTTGGGGAACTGTTTCGCTGGTTGAGTTATGAAGATATTGGTAGTCGAGCGATCGCATCACGCGCGACCGCCGGAACTTACCAGGGGAGCCTGATCTTTTCACTGCCAGGTTCCCTCAATGCGGTCACTTTAGCACTGGAAAAGCTGATTCTGCCTGAATTACGGCATCTAGTGACGCAATTGAAGAAACCCGGTTAATGGCACTCTTCTGCTAGTGGTTCACCATGCTGGTTCGGCTGGGAGTATTGGGTTGAGCCAGGATGATTTTTTCCAGCTCAGCTACAGCTTTGGCATACTGCGGATCTTGTGGCGTGGCAAACAATTTCGGGTTAGCCGCCAGTTTCTTCTGATCCGCTTCTGTGAGGTCTACTTTTACATCGGGAGCGATTCCCTTTTGGCTAATGTCTGTGCCTTTGGGCGTGTAGTAGTGGGCGATCGTTACCGCTAACCCAGACCCATCTGCCAGATTGTGAACGGACTGCACCAACGCCTTGCCAAAGGTTTGGCTACCCACCACGGTGGCGCGGCCATTATCCTTCAAAGCGCCGGTCAAAATTTCGCTTGAACTGGCCGAGTTGCCATCCACCAAAACCACCATGGGGAGCTTGGTTAAGGCCGATTGATTGGCCGTCACCTCTTCATCCCGCCCTTTGCGATCGACGGTGCGAACGATCGCCCCTTGATCCATCCACATCCGGCTAATTTCAATGCTGGACTGTAACAAACCACCGGGATTGCCGCGCAAATCTAGCACAAATCCATCAACATTTTGCTTAGAGAGATCTTCGATCGCCCGCCGCATTTGATCTGCCGCATGAGCGCTGAATTCATTCAAGCGAATATAGCCAATCCGATTTTTATTGTCCTGCTTGACGGCGTACCGCACTGTCGGTAACTCAATGCGAGCGCGCATCAAGGAAACGGTAAAGCTACTCGGATCGGCGGCTCGGCGAATTTCGAGACTAACCTTTGTGCCAACCTCCCCTCGAATCAGGCTGGAGGCATCTTCAACCGACATGCCTTTGGTGGGCTTGCCATTAATGGCCAAAATATGGTCGCCTGACTGAATCCCCGCTCGGCTGGCTGGAGAATTATCGATCGGTTCAACGACCGTCAATGCCTTCGTTTGTTCATTCACTTCTAACCGAATGCCCACCCCTGATACTTCCCCTGCGGTTTGATTACTCAGCGCCTCAAATTGCTTGGGATCCATGAAGCGGGTGTAAGGATCGTTGAGTTTCTCTAAGGTCTTCCGGAGCGCCGCATAAGCTTCTTGCTTGGATGTGTAGGTTTTGTCTAAAAGTTTTTGGCGCTCGGCTGGCCAATTCACCCGATTGAAGGAACCATCGACATATTCTCGATGCACAATTTGCCACGCTTCGTCCAATATTGCTTTGGGACTGTCTTGCAACGCGGCTCGAACACGTCCTAAACCAGGGCCAAATAAGTAAAGAACAGCGGTTGCTGCCACTGCACCTCCACAAAGCGCAACTTTGGAGAGGGATTGGTGCTTCGAGGATCGATTCATTGAATTAGCGCTCAAAATTTATATAAGTTAGCGGGAGAGAGCACATTGGCTGCCGTTACCCATCTATTTAGATAAAGCGGCATATAGTCGTTACCATCGCGAACCTTGTTTAACCCGAAATTTAGCGATGACACACCACCCTGATTCGCTGAATCTTAGGATAACGGGGGATTATCTTAAGAATTGAAAAAATCATGACAGTTTAACGATCGGCTTGGCGAACTCAGCGGACTTTTAAGACTTCACCAGACAGACAGGTGTCAGAGCTAGACTGAGATCCAGTCTTTGCGACAATCTAACCAAAGATCATGAATTTCGCCTAGGGGTTTTTGCATAAACTTTATTTAACTTTTTAATTTTCTTATGGTTAATGCCTCTCGATTTTGATACGCAACCCTGGCTCACCTGGATTTAAACGGTTAAACAAGGATCAACAGCAATGATATTTGGATTGGCGCAGTCTCGTTGGAGTGGGGTAAAGGTTGTGGGTGCAGTTGCGATCGGCGCGATCGCGCTGGTCGGGATCGTGAGTCTACAACGGTTGCGGCTCAATCAACCGGCTTTGTGGGTAGACCGTCCAGAGTTGGCAACAGCGCAAGAAAAAGTCAGGTTGCAATTGCTCAAACAATCTCCCAGCTTTGGGTTTGATAATCTCCTGGCCAGTTGGGTGTTTCTCAACTTCCTGCAATACTACGGTGACGAGGCCGCGCGCGAAAAAACAGGCTATGGGCTTAGCCCAGCTTATTTTGATCTTGTCACCAGCCGTGATCCCCGGTTTACGCAGGCTTACCTCTTTTTGTCGGGGAGTGTCTCGCACCAGTTGGGGAAGCCAGAACTGGCCATCTCCATGATGCAACGGGGTACTGATGCCCTGTCGCCCCAAATTGACGAAGCAGCCTTCCAAGTTTGGCGGTTGAAGGCACTGGATCAACTGTTGCTACTGGGGGATATTCCGGGTGCAATTCATTCCTTTGAACGAGCCGCCGATTGGACACGGGGGACCGAATACGCCTCGGTTGAGCCTGTGCTCCGCAGCACAGCTGATTTTCTACGCACTGATCCAAATAGTGTGCCGGTGCGAGTCGCCGCCTGGGCCTCTGTGTATGAACAAGCGGTTGCTTTAGGCGATCGACAAACTGAGGCCCGCGCTAAGCAGGAAATTTTGGCCCTGGGGGGCCGATTTGTGGAAAAGGATGGAACTGTGATGATTGTGCCGCCACCGGCAACTGCCAACCGCTCCAAGTCTTGATTAGGTGGGTTCGATCGCGACTTTGATCACCTGCCGCTGGCGCATTGCTTCAAAGACTTGCCCCAATTCAGGCAGCGGGGCACTGCCGCTAATTAACAAATCCAGCGGTACGGTGCGGCGACTTAGGAAGTCCAGCGCCGATCGAACATATTGAGGCGTGTTATGGAAAACGCCTTTGAGGGTGAGTTCGCTGTAGTGCAGTTGCTCCGTGTTGACGCTGATTGTTGTATCACGGGGACAACCGCCAAACAGATTGACAGTGCCTCCGGGGCGCGTGCAAGCGATCGCCATTTCCCACACCGACGGCACCCCCGTTGCCTCAATCACAACATCTGCTCCCCAACCCTCCGTTAACTGTTTGACTAATTCCGGCACATCATCAACATGCTTGTAGTTGAAGGTTTTCAAGGCACCGAGTTGTTCCCCGACCGCTAGGCGTTGATCATTGCCACCCAAGAGAAAAACCTGGCAGAAGGGGGGCGTGAGTGGCGCGGAACCTGTCTCGTGGAGTCCATAACCCGTAGCCAGAGCGGCGACAAACATCAGGCCGATCGCCCCATCTCCTAGCACAACCACACGATCGCCTGGTTTGACATTGGAGCGGGCCACACCATGCAGCACACAAGCCAGCGGCTCAGTCATCGCAGCCAGCGCAAAGGGCAGATCGGCGGGAATCGGTAACAGGTTGTGTTGCACGATCCGGGCCGGAATCCGCAGGTATTCAGCGAAGGTGCCGTTGTTAAAGAGCAAGTTCTGACACAAGGAATATTCCTGCTTATGGCAGAAAAAACAACTCATGCAGGGAGCAGAATTATTAGCAACGACGCGATCGCCCATTTGCCAGCCAGCGACCCCATCCCCGATCGCCACAATTTCCCCCGCCGCTTCATGGCCAAACAAAGTAGGCAGAGTCAGCATTTTGGCATGTCCGCCCCGTCGCCACACCTTGAGATCTGTGCCACAAGTAGTCGCGGCCTTCACTTTCAGCACGACTTCCCCTGCCGCAGGAGTCGGTTGTTCGACCTGTTCTAATCGAAGGTCTTCTTTGCCATATAACAGTGCTGCCAACATACGGTTTTGGGATGCAACGCTTACGGTACTACTGTTTCACACTTTTGCTCCATCTCCCAAACGATCGCTCACGGATACAGGAGTGTAGCTCAATGTATTCCATGAACACAGATGGATGACTTTTGAGAAAAATGAGAGCTATGTAACAATTCGTTAAAAGTCGGATTGAGTTCTTTTTTTGAGGAAACGTAAAGGCCAGACCTTGGCTGTAAAAACTAAGCCTAGTTTCTTTGGTTGCCTTTGTATGGCTTGCTTGGTAGGGGTTCGGCGGGATGCCGCTGACAAGCCTCTAACTTTTGAAGTAAGTAAATACTCACGTAGGACAAGGTGACTTTGTAAATGAGTTTGCATCATTATTAAATTTTGAGAAGAACTCTTATATTTCTGAAGAATTTTCTATAGACTACCTCTAACGTTGTTTAGCGCACATCGCAAGCAACGCGGCAAGCAATTTATTTAATCAGAACCTGTTGGAGGTAAAAGTGGCTGTATCTCAAAGCCAGATGGTCAATCAGTCTGACTATGGGTTGATGTTAAAAAGCTTTTTGTTGTGGGCTGGAGTTTTAACGGTTTGCTTGCTGATTATTGGCTTTCCGGTTGGAATTTTGATTGTGACCGTTGGTTCGCTATTCGCGATGGCACTGCAATCGGTTCTACCTGGTACTGGAATTCTGCTTGTTGCGGGTGCAGTGATCGGGATTCAAGTTGTGGGTGTTTTAGTTGGTGCTGCGGTCTTAACGTTGAAGGGAGTTCGCCCAACTGAAGTAAGTTGGTTGCCCTGGTTGAGTGGTCAGGCTAATCCTAAGCATGAATCGACCTATGCTGCTTGCCCGTTGACTTGCGAGGTTGGTAACAACCGCTAAGAGCGAAGGTCACCGATGCCCTATTCGGGAGTTGAATTTTTAGCACAATTGAATAATTCATCGTTTAGGGAGAGAGCCGGTTGATGGGTTTTCTCCCTAAATTTATAGCTATGGTCAGAACACTTAGGACATATCAAATGGCTGAACTGCCGATTCTAGGTAGATGTTCTGACGCGCCTCGTTCGACTGAGGCTTCGACGATGAGCTCAGCCGAATCGCGCTCACGCCGAAGTCTGCCACGTTTCACATGGCGACGGCTATAGATGACTGGCGCAAAGTTAAGGTCGACTTCGTAGCCTGCTGCAACAAAATCATTGACGGCTTGAATGCGATCGGTGACGTACGAATATCTACCACCTGCGCCTTTGCCTGAGGCATCAAACTGAAGCGGATACGAGTCTTTCCCTGGGGGGGCATAATTCAGCAACTCGCGGTTCATACGCTTTGTGGCAAACGTCGCCTTAGCCTGCGGCAACTCTTGGAACAGCGTAATGATGTCCTGACCAATGAGATACCACTTCCAGTAGTTGAGCGTCGGGGTGCTGAGCCAAAATAGCCTGCGCACGCGGGTATGTTAACGTGGCAGGCTCGTAATAAATCTCTTTGATGTTCAGTAAACGGGAAATTGAATCGTGTTGATCGTGCGGTTGTAGGGTTGCAGTACTCAAAACAGCGACCTTTCAATAGTCAGAACGCTTCATGATACTGGCAGATGAAGTTGCACCAGGGCATGAAAACCGTCCTAGACGTTCACGGTTTACCGACTTTGCTAACCAGCTTTTGGTTTAGTCTGCTTTGAGCAATTCCACATCAAAAATCAGGGTGGAGTTGGGGGGAATGGGGCCGATGCCACGGGAACCGTAGCCCAATTCGGGGGGGATCACCAGTTGGCGACGCCCACCGACTTTCATCGAAGCGATGCCTTCGTCCCAACCTTTGATGACTTGGCCGCCACCCAGCTTGAATTTGAAAGGGGTGCCTCGATCGCGGGAGCTATCAAACTTGCTGCCATTTTCCAGGGTGCCAGTGTAATGCACCGTGACGGTTTGGCCGGCTTGGGGCGCTTCGCCGCTGCCTTCGACCATGTCCAGGTACTTCAAGCCCGAAGCGGTGGTTACGTAATTTGGGGATGCTTCCACTGTTTTGGTTGATGTAGGGGTGGGTGTTTCTGCCATCAGGGGGGCGGCTGCGACTGTGCTGAGATTGGCGATCGGTTCAGTGGTGGGCAGATTGGCCGCCGTTGCTGGATTCCGATTCATGGTTAGTTGCGACACCAGCAACACCAGAACGCAGGCCACCATCACGCCTAAGCTGATTAAAATTTCTCTCACAAAAACTCTCCTGTAGCGCGAATGTTCAACAGAATTTGCCTCGCTCAATCGGAGGGCAGCAGATTCATGAGTTCTATGATATAGCGAAAGGCTGGGGGCAGAGGAGCAAACCGATTGTGGGATGGGCATCGTTCGACTGAGGTCTCGACAGAGAGGCTCGACCGAGCTGCTCACGAACGTCTTGCCTGTTCAGACCCGTGAGACATCAGCCCTAAGATTATTCAAGTTATTCAATTTATAGGCTTTGGGTCAGGAGTTGGGTGGCTAGGGGCAGGTCAAAGTAGGTGGCTGTGCCGGGGTTGCCCGCGATCGTCTGAAACGGCAAATCGGGTTCACCCAGATGATCCAGAACCAAGACAGCCTCAGCGAAGTCTTCGTCCTGGGTGTAGTGACTGCGGGTAATGACGGTCTTGAGGTTTGCCTGGGTCGCTGCAAGTAAACCCTGACGCGAATCTTCGATCGCCAAGCAGGATTCCGGTGGCAACTGTAGTTGCTCTAGGGCGTATTGGTAGATGTCTGGAGCGGGTTTTTTGGCCGGAACGATATCGCCAGCCGCAATCACCTGAAACCAACCGGGGCTGGCAGGCGACAGATTTGTTTGTAGCAACGCCACCACATTTTCGGGGGCACTGGTGGTGGCGATCGCCAATCGTATTCCCTGGTCGCGGGCCGCCTGAATTAAGCGCCGCACCCCGGGACGCAAAGGCATCACCCCTTCCAGCACTAGGGTTTTATAGTGTTGCGTCTTGGCTTTGTGCAGTGCCGCTGCCCAACTTTTGGCATCGGGTTTTGGCTCAAACGCAGGTTGATCTTCCTGAAGATATCGCTGTAATCGCTCTTTGCCCCCAGCTGTACTCAGCAGTTCCCCATACCGTTCCACCGACCACTCCCAATCCAATCCGGCCTCCCCAAAGGCTCGATTGAACGCCACGCGATGGCCGTCTCGCTCGGTGTCGGCGAGGGTGCCGTCAACATCAAAAATGAGAGCTTGGAGGGTTGGCATCGCGTCAGGACGAAAGTAAATGATCGAGTTCAGCATAGCTGGGCAGGGTCGTGTCGATCGCTTGTCCCTGGCGGATGACAACCCGATCGTGTTGGTGGCGGGAGAAGAGTTCGCTATAGCGGCGCGCCCTACAGAGAACGAGATCGGCTGGTAGCCCGACACCGATGCGGCCCACGGTCGGTAAGTGCATCAGGTCTGCCGGGGTGCTGGTGATCGCCCGACACCAGTTACTGTACGGGCGATCGAGGTGGGCAATTTTAGTTGACCAGGTGAAAACTTCTAGCGCATCGTGATCGCCGTAGCCGTAGAAGGGATCGCGGCAGTTGTCGCTGGCGATCGCGACGGGCACACCGGCCTGTTGCAGTTCATGCAGCACCGTCACACCGCGCCATCGGGGGGTGCGATTGGGTACGCGGTCTTGCAGATACAGGTTACAGAGGGGCAAGCTGACGATCCCGATTTTGGCCTGCTGCACAGCCGCGATCGTGGTTTGCATGACTGCGGGAGATTGCACCGCCAGACTGCAACAATGCCCACACACGACCCGATCCTGATACCGATAGCGCAATGTTGCCTGGGCAATGTGGGCGAGGCAATTGGAGGCCGGATCGTCCGTTTCATCTGTATGCAGATCGATGTCCAAGTTGCGGTCTTTCGCCAAGGCAAAGGTGCGATCGATTTGCGCCTCCAGATCCGGATTTTGGTAAGCAACGCCGCCCAGAATGCCGCCCAATTCAGCGACGCGATCAGCCAGACGTTCTCCTGCTGGCGTTTGGAAATAATCTAATGACACAAGACAAACTGCTTGCATCATCAGGCGATCGTGCCATTTGGCCTGGAGGGTTTGGAAGACGGCAAAGGAAACATCAGCTAATTTTCCCGCCGCGTCCAGATGGGTGCGCAGCGCTTTGGTGCCGTGGGCATAGCTGCATTTCAGCCCAAATTCCATGCGTTGATAAACATCCTCCTCCGTCCAGCGCTGGTCAGAGTCTTGTTGAACAGCCGCGAGCGCGCTGGCAAAAGTACCGTCTGGATTGGGGCAGCGCTCCCAAATGTGGCCTTTATCCAGGTGGGTGTGCAGATCGACAAAGCAAGGAAAGACGATCCCGCCTTGTACATCGATGGATGGACTGGTGTAGCTCGTCAAGGTGCCAGCCGTGGCAATACTGGCGATCGTCCCATCGGCAATTTCCAGATCAACCTGTAATAAGCCATCGCGGGTCGTGTCAGCTTCGATCGTGGCCCAATCTTTACTGCGGCCCTGCTTGCTCCGAACAAGCAACGCTTGGGGCACATGGGCATTGCGCAGCCAGTAGTGGTGGGAAGGAGGAATCATCAGCGTCCAAGTTTATTGGGAATGCCTTCACAGCCGCCGGGAATCGTGCTGCGGGTTTTAGCGCCACCCCAGGCACAGCAATAGTAACGTTGATCATCGCTCATTTGTTGAGCCTCGGTGAAATCAGCTCCTTCAACCACGGCTCCAGTATGCTGGCCGGTGCGATAATCCGGCGGCACAGTCCGGCTGCGCGGCGAGGCATCCTCTGGTTTGCCGTAGAAGAAGCGGGTGCCATTCAAATCGGCGGATCGGAGTTTGGCATCACAAAGAATTGTCCGCGCCAAATTTGTTTTTACCAAATCCGTGTGGCTGAGATTCGCCCGGATCAGATTGGCTTCACTCAGGTCAGTCCAGCGCAGATCCGTGCCAGCCAAATCCGCTTTGGCCAGCATGACCCCCAGATCAATCACGCGAATGCCATGGAGGCGGTCTTCTTCATAGCCACCGGCTCCATCCAAAATTGCGCGCCCCAACCGTAAGTCCCGCTTTAAGGGCGACAGCAGGCGGGCCCGACTGAGGAAGCGGATCACTTTAGCTTTCCCGGAGGCATCCACGCTGCTAAGAATGGCGGCGGTCCGACCTTCGGCGATCGCCCGTTCCTGCGGCCAGTCTTCCAGCAAGCCTTCTTCATCCAGCACCAGTTCCGAAACGCCCTGGAAGTAAGCATCGATCGTTTGTTGTTGGGTAATCGTGTTTTGCTGGATGGTGAGGTCACGCGAAATGATGTACTGTCGCCACGCGACATAAACTGCCAGGATGGCGATTAAAATTTGCCCAATTGCCCCCAACACTTCCCCCAGGGCACCGATCGCATCCCAACCGAGGGTGGCCAGGGTGGCTCCAATGCGACGAAACACGCCTGTTGTTTGCAGGAACCCGATCAGGGCAATTAGCCCAAACACGCTGCCAAACAGAATGGCCCGTTCCTGTTCCGGGATAAATTCCACCAATAAACGCCGCAAAGGCACCCACAAAATCTGAATGGAGATAGCCAGCGCCACGATCGACCCGGCGGTGCCAATCCAGAAATTATTGAGGGTGAGGCCAGCAAACATAATGGCGGTTGCCAGCAAGAGAATCAGGACTCTGGGGGTGCGCGTGCTGGTAGTCGCTGGCGTCCCAGGCGCAAGTCCGTTGGGAGTAGGCGATCGGTCTGCTAGCAACCGCACCAGATTAGTTTGGGAAATGGCATCAATGTCTTCAGCCGTCAAGGCGGTGCGAGCCAGTTCACTGCTGCTGGGGGGGATGCCATTCGGCAGGCGCTTGTCGGCAGTCGGTTGTGCCGGGGGCAGGTTGGGATCAGGGGTCATCATGCAACATGGATCAAATTAGCCTTATCCTACCGTAGTCATTTGGGCGGCACCTATCCCACAGTCCAGAGTTCACTGCCGTTGGTGGCATCTGTGGCGGTAAACAACAGTCTATTGCCAGCAGCGGTTAAGCCTGCTGGCGGAACAGTGAATGCCCCGCTCACCGCGATCGTGTTTGCGGCAGAACCATCGCTGCGGAAGACTTTGAAGCCAGTACCATCGTTGGCAACAAAGAACAGCGCTCCGTTGAAGCTGGTCAGGCTAGAAACGGCATCATTTCCGGCATTGAGATCTCGCACCAGGCTAGCGGTGGAGCTGCCATCACTGCTCCAGAGCTGCAAACTGGGGTTGGCCAGTGTGCCCGTATCCACCACAAAGAAGAGGCGACCACCGACCGCAGTGAGTTGAGCAGGGGGGCTGCCAGTGGCGGGTAGCGTCGCGATCGGGCTAACCACCCCCGCAGGCGTACTCTGGAACAGCTTGAAGGCTCCGCCTGTACTGTCTTGAGCAAAGAAGTAGAGATTGCCATTGAAGGCGATCAGGTTCGCCGGATTGGCGTTGCCCGTGCCGGGATTCAGGTCAGTCACACGGCTTGTATTGGCCGCAGTGCCAGCGCTACTCCAAAGTTCGACGCCAGCCCCATCGCGCGCGGTGAAGAAGAGGCGATCGCCAACTGCTGTGAGATTGCTAATGGCGGCGGTGCCACCCAGATCTCGCACCTGCACAGGTGTGCTGGTGGGTGTATCCACTCGCCAGAGTTGGGCACCGTTGCCACTGGTGAAGTACAGAGTGCTACCTGCGATCGCCAGATTGCTCACATTGGTTAATGTATTTAAGACCTTAACTGGATTGCCAGTTCCATCCACTCGCCATAGTTGTCTGGCTCCACCAACGCCATCTGTCGCCACAAAGAAGAGGGTGTTGGCGTAATTGGTCAGGCTTTGGGGGTTGGAAGCATCGAACCCAGGCCGAATATCTCCCACCAGGGTTGCGCCGGTTCCCGTGGTTAAATCGGTGCGCCACAATTCGCGTTCGGTGGTGGGTGTGGTAGCCGTGTAGAAGAGCGTATTGCCAACCACGATGAGGTTCGTGGGTGAAGAACCCGCACTGCCAGCGTTAATGTCAGCCACGCGGCGTGTGTTTGCGCCGGTGCCGTCACTACTCCAAAGCTCGGTGCCGCCGATGGGATCGGTCGCGGCAAAGTAGACCGTATTACCGAAGCTCACTAATCCGCTGGGGCTAGAACTGTTTGAACCGGGATTAATGTTTGAGACTAACGTGGCTCCGGCGGCCACATTAATATTCACCGTGCCGCTGCCCGTTTGGGCACCCCCGGTTCCAGTTGCCCCCTGGTCGTTGGCAACAATCGTGATTTGGGCCGCTCCGGTATAGCCAGCGTTAGGCGTAAATTGCAAATTAGTAAGAGCGCTGTTGATGCTGGCGATCGTCCCGGTAAACGTCATCGTCGAATCGGCAGTCCCATCGCCTGCGGTAAAGCTGAGTCCCGCCAAGCTGCCCAGCGTCAAACTGCCGTTGGTTGCCGACAACGTGAGTTGAACGGGGCTACTACCCGCATCTAGATCGGATACGCTCAAACCGCTAGCCAGCGTTAGAGTCGAGTTTTGCTGGATTAATTGGCTGCCGGGCAGCGTCACCACCGGAGCCGCATTGGCCCCACCCACCGTGACAAAAACCGTGGCTGGCGTGGACGCCGTTAACCCGTCGATCGCCTGGTAGGTAAATGTATCCGTCCCTTGGAACCCGGCATTGGGGCGGTACTGGAAGGAGCCATTCGGGTTTAAGCTGACGGTGCCATTCCCGGCATTGGTGGTTAGGGAGGCGCGAATCAGATCGCCATCAGTGTCTGTATCATTGGCCAGAACACCCGCTGCTGTGATGTTGAGGGTGCCATTGGTAGACACGGTGAAGCCCCCATCGTTCAGCGCTGCGGGTGGGGTGCTGGCGGTATTAATGGCGATCGTCACCGTGGCCGTGGAATTGAAGGTACCGTCTGTGGCGCGGTAGGTGAAGCGATCGGTGCCCGTTGCGCCCACGTTGGGGGTGTAGGTAAACGAACCATCGGGATTGAGACTTAAAGCCCCCTGGGTGGGATTCGTCACCACGCTGGCACTCAATACTTGCCCTCCGTTGGGATCGGTGTCATTGGCTAACACTCCCCGGGCACGGGGCACCGTCAGCACATTGTTTGGGTTGACACTATAGTTATCGGTGACAGCCGTGGGGGCGGCATTCGCAGCCACATTGATCGTGACTGTGGTCAGGGCTTCCGAAACGCCATCGCTGGCCCGATACGTAAAGCGATCGACGCCCGTGAAGCCCGGATTGGGCACGTAGACGAAGGAGCCATCATTGTTGAAGACCAGCAACACGCCGTTCGTGGGTGGCGAACCGCCGCCCTGGGCAATCAAGGTGCCTTCTGGGTCACTGTCATTCACCAATACGCCTGGAGCCGTGACCGAGAGAGTTTCACCTGCGATCGCGCCATAGGTGTCTGGACCGGCGGTAGGGGGGCTATTCAACGTCACTGACATCGTGACCGTTGCCGTGGAACTTGCCACGCCATCAAAAGCGCGGTACACGAAGGTATCTGCTCCCTGGAAGCTGGCATTTGCAGTGTAGATAAACGAGCCATCTGGACTGAGCGTAACACTGCCATTGGCCGGATTGGACACGAGGAAAATCGTCAGATTATCGCCATTCGCATCAGCATCATTGCCGCGCACGCCGGGGGGAGTTTGGATCCGCGGAATGCCACTAAAGGCGGTAAAAGTATCGTTGTTGGCGACGGGTGGGGTGTTGTTAGAAACCGACAAGGTGACGGTGGCAGGGCCAGACACGGTAATGCCATCACTGGCTCGATAGACAAAGCTATCAGTGCCCTGGAATCCGGCTTGCGGAATGTAGGTAAAGGTGCCGTTCGGGTTGAGGGTGAGTGCGCCTTGAGTGGTGGGGCTAAGGAGCGTCGCCGAAAGGGCGGTGCCAGCGTCAGGATCACTATCATTCTGCAAGACTCCCTCGATCGCCTCGACATTCAAAGTGCCGTTGGTGGGCAGACGGTAGGTGTCGCTGACAGCGATCGGGGCCGAGTTGGTGCGGAGGGCGATGGTTACGGTTGCCGTTGCACTAGCCAACCCATCCGTGGCGCGGTAGATGAAGGAATCGGTGCCCGCGGCTCCCCCGTTAGACGTATAGAGGAAGGAGCCATCCGGGTTGAGGGTCAGGTTGCCCTGGGCCGGGTTAGTGACGACTGAAGCCGTTAGCACTGCCCCTTCTGGATCGCCGTCGTTCGCCAATACGCCCTGAATTGGCAAAACACTCAAAGGACTCCCGATCGCCGCCGTGTAAGTATCATTGCTTGCTGTTGGAATGCCATTCACCCGCACTGTTACAGTTGCCGGGAGGGAGTTACCCGTGCCGTCATTGGCCGCATAGGTAAAACTGTCAACCCCAAAGAAGCCAGCGTTGGGGGTGTAAACAAACGAGCCATTGCCGTTCAGCGCAACCGTGCCACTGGTGGCATTGGTCAATAAACTGGCGGTGAGAGGGTTGCCATCCGGATCGGTGTCGTTCGCCAACACGCCGGGAGCCGTAATCGTGGCAGGTGCCCCCGCATTGATGAAAACACTATCGTTGACCGCCGTGGGCAGGTCGTTGACTGGGGTGACGCTGAAGGTCACAGTGGTAGGGGTTGAGGTGCCACCCAGCCGATCGATCGCGGCGTAGGTAAAGGTGTCTGTGCCATTGAAGTTGAGCCGTGGCACGTAGCTAAAGGTGCCATCGGGATTCAGCGTAAAGGACAACGCATTGGTGGGAGCGGCGATGAGACTGGCCGTGAGGGGTAAGTTGCCATCGGGGTCGGTGTCGTTGGTTAGGACATTCCCGATCGTCAGCGGGGTGTCTTCCTGAGTCGTGAAGGTGTCTGGGGTGGCCGTTGGGAACTGATTCGCCGTAATCACGATCGACACCGTCGCCAGGTTGGACACGGTTGTGCCATCGCTGACCTGGTAAGTAAAGCTGTCTGGCCCCGCAAAGGCTACTTGCGGGCTGTAGGTAAAGGAACCATCCGGATTCAAGCTGAAGACCGTTGCCCCTGTTGGCCCAGTCACTAGGCTGGCCGTCAGCGGATTGCCATCCACATCGGTATCATTGGCTAAAATGCCGGGAATCGTAACATTCAGCGTTCCAGCGGGTGCAATATTGTAGGCATCGTTACTGGCGATCGGGGCATCGTTGACGGCAGCCACGTTAAAGGTGACTGTGGCCGTTTGCGAGCGTGCCCCCAAACTATCCACCGCGACATAGGTAAAGGTGTCAGCACCGTTGAAGTTGAGGCGCGGCACGTAGTTGAAGGTGCCATCGGGATTCAGGGTAAAAGAGAGGGCATTGGCAGGGGCAGCGACCAAACTGGCAGTAAGGGGCAAGTTGCCGTCTGTGTCCGTATCGTTGGCTAGCACGTTACCGATCGTCAGTGGGGTATCTTCGATCGCGCTGAAGACATCCGTCACCACAACCGGGGCGCTGTTCACCACACTGGAAACGGCAATATTCACTGTAGCCAGATTAGAGGTCAAGCTGCCGTCGCTGGCCTGGTAAGTGAAACTATCAGTGCCACTAAAACCAGCATTGGGCTGATAGGTAAAGGCACCGTCCGGATTGAGGTTCAAGGTGCCATTGGCCGCCGTTGCAACCAGAGAGGCCGTCAGCACGGGATTATCAACGTCGGTATCGTTCGCCAACACGCCGGGAGCGGTGATATTTAGCGAACTGGTGGTTATGACGGTGTAGGTTTCATTCAGGGCGGTGGGAGCATCGTTGACGGGAGTGACACTAAAGGTAACGGTGGCTGGCGCAGAAATCCCGCCCACTGCATCGATCGCGCTGTAGACCAAAGTATCTGTGCCATTAAAGTTGAGATTGGGCAGATAACTGAAGGTGCCGTCGGGATTCAGCGTGAAGGACAGCGCGTTGGTGGGGGCGGCGACGAGGCTGGCGGTGAGAGGCAGGTTGCCATCTGGGTCAGTGTCATTCGTCAGGATATTGCCGATCGTCAGGCTGGTGTCTTCAGGCGTGGTGAAGCCATCGGGAGCCGCGATCGGCAGGCTATTGGCCGCCGTCGTGACGACGATCGACACCGTGGCCGGATTGGCCGAATTCAAACTGCCATCGTTGGCCTGATAGGTGAAGCTATCGGTGCCCTGGAATCCAGCGTTGGGCTGGTAAGTAAAGGAACCATTGGGATTGAGCGTTAGGGCACCATTGGCGGCGGTCGAGACGAGGACGGCGGTCAAGGTGGGACTGTCGATATCCGTGTCGTTGGCTAGAATGCCGGGACTCGTAACGTTGAGAGTGGCCCCCGGACTGACGGACAGAGTATCGTTGACAGCAACGGGGGCATCATTGATCGCTGTCACCGTTAGGCCCACTGTCGTTGGTGCGGAAATCGCGCCCAAACGATCGATCGCCTGGTACGTAAAACTATCTACGCCATTGAAATTCGCGGTTGGCGTGTAATTGAAACTGCCGTCAGCATTGAGGGTAAAGGAGAGGGCATTGGTAGGAGTCGTCGCCAGGGTTGCCGTCAGCGGGACATTGTTTTCCAGATCTGTGTCGTTGGTCAGAATCGAAGATTGAGCGAGAGTGGAAGACCTGATTTGAGCTACGAAAACATCACGACTTGTGTTTGTATCTCCATTGACTAAATTTGTCGCATCCGAAGTAAAGGATACGAATCTCCCATCAGCCGAAATTTGCGATTCAAAGGAACGTTCGTTCCCCTCCTGACCACTTGCATTTACTGAAATACGAGTGGTTTTTCCAGTTAGCCGATCGCGCACAAAAACGTCTCTGACAGCGTTTGTATCTCCCTCAATTAAATTAGTAGCAAGCGAGTGAAACGACACAAAGCGCCCATCAGCCGAAATGGATGGCGTAAAAGAATCAAAGTCACCCTGGTTTCCGTTGGAATTGAGAGAAACACGAGAGGTTTGTCCTGTTTGGCGATCAAAAACAAAAACATCATTGCTATTGTTTGTATCTCCAGGAACTAAATTGGATGAGTAGGATGTAAACGCTAGATAGCGTCCATCAGGCGTGAAATCTCCCAGCCCAAATGTCTGCCCGACTTCTGCAAAAGTAATGGTGTTTCCGGTTTGGCGATCGCGGAGGAAAAGCCCATTATCACCATCAATGAATTCTTCTTGGAACGCGACATATCGCCCATCGTCTGAAACTAGAGGCAAAAGACCTAAACCAATTTCGGTCGAGACACCAGTTTGCTGGTCATATACGTAGACTCTACCAGAGATAATACTAGGAAGATTTTCAAGAATGCTATACGCGATGTAACGTCCATCCGAAGAAATTGAGGCTTTGGACGTTGAAACAAGCCGTACAGTATTAGCTAAATCGCTAGCGATCCGTCTGGTAATTCCAGTTTGGCGATCGTGAACATAGAAGCTAGGAAAACCGGAGTAGGGCAACCCTTGAGCATCGATATTAGAAGCGTTGGAATAGAAGACGATGTAACGCCCATCGGCTGAGATGACCGGAGAAGAAGAAGCCCCATTGGGTACGCCACCTCCCACTGCGGCTGAAATTAAAGTTGTAGTTCCAGTTTGACGATCGCGCAAGAACACATCTAACCTGGCGTTTGTGTCACCAGCAACCAGACCTTGAGCATCCGTCGAAAAGACTACATAGCGCCCATCTCCCGAAATATCTGAGCGATAGTAAGCATTGAGACTATTAGCAATATCAGTTCCGGAGCCTTCGTTGCCACTCGTACTGAGCGAAACACGTTGAATATTGCGAGCGACTGGATTGTCGATTAAACCGTTACCTGTAACTAAGGTTGTGTCTTCGCCCAGGGTAAAGCTGTCGGCATTGCCGATCGGGGCGGTGTTACCGGCCACAGAAATAGTGACAGTGGCCAGGTTAGAGGTGAGGCTGCCATCGCTGGCGACATAGGTGAACGTATCGACCCCCGCAAAACTACCGCTGGGTTGATAGGTAAAGGAGCCGTTGGGGTTGAGGGTGAGGTTCCCGTTGGGGGTGGTGCTTACCAGGCTGGCGGTGAGATTGGCGAGGGGCGTATCCACATCGGTGTCATTGCTCAACACGCCTGCTCCGGTGATGGCCAGAGTGCCGCCTGCCGCGACGGTGAACACGCCATCATTTTGAGCCACAGGCGCATCATTGACGGGCGTAATCGTGAGGGAAACGGTGGCCGGGTTGGAAGCCGCACCTAATGGATCAAGCAGGCGATAGGTGAAGCGATCGCTGCCACTAAAATTCAACTGGGGCGTATAGCTAAACGTGCCATTGGGGTTGAGGGTAAAGTTGCTGGCGTTGGCCGGTGCTGCAATGAGTTGTGCCGTGAGACTGCTGCTGTCTATATCTGTGTCGTTTGTCAGCACGGACGCATTCACGATCGGCTGGTCTTCTAAGGTCGTGAAACTGTCGTCTACAGCGATCGGGGCATCGTTGCTGCCCGTCACGGTAATGGCAACAGTCGCAAGGTTAGAAGCCCCACCCAAGACATCAACGGCCCGATAGCTAAATGAATCACTGCCGCTGAAGTTGGCCGTGGGAGCATAGGTAAAGGTGCCGTTGGGATTGAGGGTAAAGGCGAGGGCGTTAGTGGGGCCGGCGACCAAAACAGCCGTCAGCGGCAGCGTGAAGTCCGGGTCGCTGTCATTGACCAGAATGCTAGTGGCGTTCAGGGTGCCTTCTTCCAGGACGGTGAAGCTGTCACCCACGGCGATCGGCAGTTGATTCACGGCCCCGCCCACATTCACCAGCAACACTTCCGTATCCGATAGATTCACCCCAATGCCAGTGTTGCCGTTATCGTTGACGCTCAACGTGATGCGATCGAACTGGTTCGTGAATCCTGGGTAGCTGCGATAGGTCAGTTCGCTGAGCGCCGCATTCACCGCCGCGATCGTGCCACTAAACGCCAGTCGTGGATCTTGGGCACCGTCACCGCGCGCAAAAGTCAGGCCCGCGGTGTTGCCCAGGCTGAGAACGCCATTTTCTGCCGCCAGGGAAACGGCCAACAGACCACCGCCCACATCGGGATCATTCACCTGTAGACCGCGAATGGCCAGTGGCGTATCAGAATCCACAGCGAAGGAGGTTGTCGGCGCGGTAATGCTTGGAGCCGAATTGAGGCCCAACACGGTGACGCCGATCGCCTCCGCATCCCCTAACACGCCTCCCAGCCCCGTGTTGCCCCCATCCGAGACGTTAAGCGAAATGGTATCGTTGCCGTTGAAATCGGCGTTGGGGCGATAGGTGAGTGTTCTCAGAGCATTGTTGATGGCCGCTTGCGCCCCGCGAAAGGTCAACACTTCATCCTGAACGCCATCGCCTAAATCAAAGGCCAATCCGGCGATCGAACTCAGCGACAACTGCCCTCTGGAAGCAAACACATTCACCGTTAAATCGCCTGCCGCATCGATATCAGCCACGGCGATGCCCGTGATATTCAAATCGGTATTTTCGTTGACTCGTTGCGCGGCTGGCACCGTCAACACGGGCGCATCATTGACTGGGGTGACAGTAATCGCAATCGTCTCCGTATCGGACAACGGAATGCCATTCGCTCCGTTGAGGGTATCGCTCACGCTGATGGTCAACAGGTCAGCGCCGTTAAAGTCGCGATCGCCCTGATACAGTAAACCGCTCAACACCCGATTGACTTCACCCAGCGGCCCTGTAAACACCAAATTCTTGTCAGCCGTACCCGTACCTGTATTTAATGTCACGCCCGCGATCGAACTGAGGGAAAGCGTGCCATTGGTAGCAAATAAGCTAACCCGCACCAAACTGTTACCAATGTCCGGATCAGCAATGTTGATTCCCAAAATTGGCGTGGCAATATCTTCTCGAACTGTCTGCGCCCCTGGGACGGTGAGAATCGGCGCGTCATTAATCGGAGCCACATTCAAAGTGATAGCGCCCGTTGCTGAGAGCGGCCCCCCCAACCCCGTGTTGCCCCCATCATTGACAGTGACTCGAATCAGGTCATCCCCCTGAAAATTGGTGCCGCTGCGATAGATCAAGGATTGCAGCACAAAGTTGGTGACATCCTGGGCACCCCGGAAGGAAATCAGGTTGTCCTGGGTGCCATCTCCTGTCAGGAGCGTAATGCCTGCGGTGCGTCCCAGGGTTAATACCCCATTGTCGGCGGCCAGCGTCACAGTGAGTTCGCCGGTGCCCAGATCCACATCCGCCATACGAACGCCTGCAATTAAACTATTGGTTCCCTGGTCAACGCTTTGAGTTGTTGTCGGCAGTGTCAACACGGGGGCATCATTCACGGGCAAGACGGAAATGCTAAAGGTGCCTGGTGCGGCGATCGCTCCCCCCGCATCCACAACAGAGAAGCGGAAACTATCTGTAGTGGTTTCGCTGCCGTTATGAATGTAAGATACCTGGCTGTTGGCCAGATCGGCCTGGGTAAAGGTTTGCCCCAGGGATAAGGTTTGGGTGCCCAGGCGGAGACCGCCATTGGTCGGTAGGCTGTTGAGGCTATAGGTAATGGGCGTTTGGCCTTCTGGATCGGTCGCCTGCAATTGACTGGAGGTGAGCGCGGCGATCGCGCCTTCGCTCAACGTTAGCCCCGTATTTGTGGTGATGATCGGCGCATCGTTGACCGGGGTGACGTTAATCGTGAAGGTGGTTAATTCGATCGCGCCGCCAGAGCCATCCGTCAGGCTAAAGGTGAAGCGATCGCTGGTGGTTTCACTGCCGTTGTGAAGATACTGAATGCGGTTGCCCTGATCGATGTCGGCCTGGGTGAACGTCGCGCCAGCGGTAGCCGTGACGCCGTTCAGCAGCAAGGCTCCGTTGACTGGCAAACTTCCCACGGTGTAAAGCAACTCTGTCGCCAGATTGTCGGCATCCGTCACGCGCAGGATTGTATTAGTCAGGCTGGCGGTGCCTTGCTCACTCAAGGTCAAGACATTGTTGGAGATTAATCTGGGCGGAGTGTTAATGCTGAGCGACAAGGCATACGGTGTAGCCTCGCTCGGATTGAAGGGATTAACTTGAATGAAATAGGTGCCTGCGGCCAGTTGAGTGACGATCGCTTCAGGGGTGGTGCCGACCTGCGTTGAAGCTTGAATTAATACCCCGGTGCTGTCATATAGACCAAGGTCGAGGTCAGCGTTGAAGTCGGTCAAAGAGAGTGTGACTCGCCCTTCGGTGGCAACATTAAATTGGAAAAAGTCATTCGGATCCGTCCCGCCACCGATGCGATCGCGATAGGTAGCCGTCCCCCCTAGATTCCGACCTAAGTCAAATGCAGTGGCTTGAGTACTACCAGCCAGATCAAAGGGCAACGGTTCACCATAGGTGCGATAGGGCACTTCCAGAAACCAGGCCGGATCGAGGGATTGCAGTTGGAAGCCACGCACGATCGAGGTGCGGTCCATGATCCAACCTGCCACCACGCCATCGGGCGCATAGTGCCGCAACAACACATCCAGATTGCCATCGTTGTTGTAGTCTTCCGCGCCTGCAATCACCCACTGCGAATCGGGTAATGTTGCCACAGGCACGACTACATCCAGATTTAACCCATCCAGCAACCAAAATCCGACGAGGCGAAAGGCGCGGTTCTGCCAGAGCAAATCCAGATCGCCATCTTTGTTGAAATCCCCGATCGCGCCGATTTCCCAACCGACGCCTGCGCCAATGGAATTTGCCCCGATCGCTGCGGAGGAAAGCAACGTCGTCCCATCCATAAACCAGACTTCGGTAATGGTTTGCGCTGGTAGCCGCCACACAATATCAGTCCAGCCGTCTTTGTTGAAATCGCCCGTTCCGCCCACTTCCCAGTCTCCAGTGCGGGTAGGAAACAGGCCCACAGATGAGAGCAACGTGGTTCCATCCATAAACCAGATGTCTGTCAAAGCGGCGGCGTTATTGCGCCAAATGATGTCAGTTTTGCCGTCTCGGTTGAAGTCACCTGTACCGCCGATGATCCAACTGGCAGGCAAGTTGTTCGAGAAGAGGGGGGAAGCAACGAGACTGAGTTGCTCATCCAATTGCCAGAGTGCGGTTAAGCCAGGAAAGCGCCAAAGCAAATCGGAGGAGACTAAGTTATCTTGGGCGGCGATGTTGAGGGTGTAGTTGGATTGGGAGACGCCGGTGCCCGGAAAAACACGGACATAGTACAACCCCGGATCAAGCGTGGTGTTGATGACTTCGGTGAAGGTGCCGGAATTCGTCGATCGCAGGGCCACCCCATCCACGCTGACCAGATTCCCAGCGCGATCGAGCAATTCCACATCAGCGTTAGCATCTAGACCTGCTAACGACAGATTGAGGCTACTGCGAGTGGTTAAGGCGAAGCGATAGTAGTCGTTGTTTTGAGGTGTGACGAGGTCTGGAAAACTCTGAGCAGTTGCAGTCAGATTCAGTGTTGTAGCAGTTGCTAAGGAGTTTCCGGCAATATCTGGCATAGCTAATAACCCTGTACTGGCATAGCTATTCTGCCCAAGATGTAATTCCTCGATAACATAAATATTTAAGATTTACATAAGTTCGCTGGTCGAAACTTCACAAATATCCCCTGGTGAGATGATGAAAATACGGAGAGACATCGCACTTCTCCAAGTGTCGTAGTGAGTCGTTTTATCACTCGGTTCTACCCGGTGCTTCTTGCAAAAACTCTTTGACAATCTGCTGAATTTCAGCTCTCACCTGCTCATAGGCTTCGGCGGCACACCAGGCGCGGAGGTAGAGCATGGTGGCCTCTGGGCTGATGGATGCAACATTGCAGGAGGGTTTAGGGTCGCCGAGAACCAGTGGGTGGGGTTGAACCAGGGAGAGTAGATGGGTGATGGTTGGCTCGATCGCCCGCTCGCCGATGTTAATCTCCAGATCCACGCGCCGAGTGCCCAGTGCGGTCATATTCTTTAAAGTGCCCGTAAACAGGTTGTTGTTTGGCACAACGATTTTGATATGGTCAGGTGTGATAATCGTGGTCGAGAAAATGCCGATGTTATCGACAAATCCCGCTACCCCTGCGCCTTCGATCAAGTCTCCTACCTCAAACGGGCGAAAACTCACTAACATCACTCCAGCGGCGAAATGCGACAGGCTACTTTGCAGGGCTAACCCGATCGCCAACCCCGCTGCCCCCAGCATGGCTACTAAAGTTGTCGTTTGAATCCCCAGAACATTCAACGCGGCAATCAGGCCGATCGCCAAAGTCAGCACCTCTGCTGTTTGCACAAAGAATTTGCGGATTGTCGGCTCTAGTGGACTCAAAAAATGCCGCGACAACCGCCGACTGATGCCGATCGCCAACCGCGTCAGCACTAGAATCAGAATTGCCCACAGCATCCGCGGTAGCAACACCACTGCCATCCCCGACAAAATCTGATAGAGATCAGTGGGATTTGTCGTGATGGTCAGATCGGCAAGAAAATTAGACATGTTCCCAATCCTATCCCGTTCCCGCTTATCCTTTGTGATTTGGTTGCTCGTCTGGTTTTAGCGTTCGCTCAACCCGGCCATAGTCTGCTTCACCTGGCGTTCGGAGAGCATTGCTACTGGCTTTTCGATAGCCCCCTTGGGCCTCCACGATCGCGACTCGTGGCAATCGATGCTTGAACCCACAAAGAATTTCCCAGGAAATCGTGTTCAGAGTCTGCGCCCAATCATCCGCCGAAATAGACTGATGGCCCGCCTGCCCCAAAATTGTCACCACATCGCCATCATGCAGGTGGGGCACCTGACTCACATCCAGCATCATCTGATCCATGGTGATGGCCCCGATTTGAGGCACCCGTTGCCCCTGAATCAGGACGGTCATCTGGTTTGATAAGTTCCGCGGAATGCCATCCGCATAACCGATCGCGACTACCGCAATGCGCATTTCCCGCTCGGCCACGAAGCGATGCCCATAACTAACGCCAGTTCCCGCCTGGATGGTTTTGACCTGAGTGACACGCGCCTTCACTTGCAACACAGGCCGCAACGGCAACACGGATTGCAAATGTGCCGCTGGGTAAAGGCCATAAATTGCCAACCCGACGCGCACCAGATCATAGTGCAAGTCAGGATTCGTCAAAGCTCCGGCAGAATTCGCTAGGTGTAAACGTGGGGGCCGAATACCTGCTCGCCGAATGTGGGCGATCGCCTGGGCAAATCGCTGGTGTTGCAGATTAACAACGGTTCGATCCAGACTTTCCGCCGTTGCCAGATGCGAATAAATACTGGCGATCGACAAATGTGGCAATCGCTGCACCAATTGGGCAAACTCTGGGGCGGCTTGCCAGGATGTTCCCAGCCGAGACATCCCTGTATCCAGTTTGAGGTGAACCGGCAGCAGTCCGCCCATCTCTGCCATCGTTTCCGAGAAGATCAAAGCTTGCTTGGGGGTACACAAGGTTGGCTGCAAGCGCCAGTGAGCGATCGCCCGAATTTGCTCGGCGGTGTTGGTTGCTCCCAGGACCAAAATCGGCGCTTCAATGCCCGCCTCCCGCAGTTCAATCCCCTCTGGAATCGTGGCTACCCCCAGCCAGGTTGCCCCCGCTTCCAACACCGTTTGGGCAACTGTGACTGCGCCATGCCCGTAGGCATCGGCCTTAACGACTGCCATCAAAGCGGTCGTGGGAGCTAGTAACTGTTTAATCTGCTGCACATTATGGGTTAAAGCACCCAGGTCGATTTCAATCCAGGCCCGTTCCTGGCGCATTCTGGCCATCGGACTTTGATCCCAACTCAACATTTCACCATTCCTCACAACACACCAATCAAGGCAAGAGGCCGGAAATCACCCACACCAGATTCCATTGCCTCTGTCTCCTAGTTGACTGCCAGGATAGATGCCCCTCAAGCATAGGTCAATTACCTGACGACCTTTTTCTGCCACTTCTTCTCGTCCCGCCTCCCGCTTCCTCTGACCCTGCTCATTCTGGCGTTTCCTGTGCTACCATCTGGGGAAACATTGTTTACCTAAATCCGAATGAGCAAGGTTCTGGTGCTCAATGCCTCCTACGAACCGCTCAATATCACGAGCTGGCGTAGGGCGATCGTCTTGCTGCTTAAGGGCAAAGCAGAGCAGGTTGAACACAATGGGAAGTATATTTACTCTGGCTTTCCGTTACCAACGGTGATCCGGCTACGTCACTACGTCCGGGTTCCGTACAAGGAAATTCCGCTCACCCGCAAGAATCTGTTGCATCGGGACGGGCATTCCTGCCAGTATTGTGGTTACACCGGTGAAGATTTGACGCTGGATCATGTTGTTCCGCGCTCGCGCGGCGGTGGTGACTCCTGGGAAAACATCGTTACAGCTTGCGTTCGTTGCAATGTGAAAAAGGGTAACCGGACTCCGAAGGAAGCGAACATGCAGCTAGCGACTCAGCCCTGCAAACCCTATAGTGGCCTCTACTTCGAGGTGACAAAACACGTCAAAAATGGACTGAATCAAGAATGGCGGAAATATGTAATTGGGATGTAACCCTCTAGCGCGATCGCGGAGGGTTTTGTTTTAGCCATCAGAAATTGTTATCTTAAACAGACGTTTACCTTTCCTGGGATATGCCGCTGGAGAGATAAACCATGTAACTTGTGACGTTTTTCAGTTTTTTTGCGAAGATCTAATGAGGACAGCTACATCCCGCCTGTTTGGAAACGGCGTTCTCGTAGGATTTTATTTGGTGTGACGCAGCCTCACAGGGTCATTCACCTCCCCTTTTATTCCCCCATCTATGCAAGCCAACTCACTCACAAAACGAAATAACATCTCGACTTCAAAAAGTTTACTCGCAGTCGAAGCGGACTCTTCAACCGATATTGCACCACCCGTTGCCAGTACTGAATCGATCGAGGCACCGGCCCAAGCAGCGCCAGATACGATTCCAACCTACGTTTCTCCGTCTTTTGCCTACGATACCTCTCGATCGCGGGAGCAAGGCCAAAAAGTGGAAACCCTGCGGCAATTGCTTGAACGGCACCGCGGCGAACGGCAGTTGGTGGTTCTCCAGGATTTTCCTGATCCCGATGCCCTGTCTTCCGCCTGGGCTTATCGGCTCATTGCTCAGCAGTACGAAATTCAATGCGACATTGTGTACGCGGGAACGTTAAGCCATCAAGAAAATATTGCCCTGGTGAAGCTCACGAGTTTGCCCGTGCAACGTTGGGCCTTACCCACGCTCAAGAGTCGAGATCTAACCCTCTACCGGGGGGGCTGCGTGTTGATCGATAACCAGGGTACCACCAGCCAACTGATGCCATCTTTGCAAGAAGCGGGGATTGCCACCGCGATCGTCATCGATCATCACAGCGCCCAGGGCGACATCAAGGCTGAATTTGTAGACATTCGTCCCTATACCCGGGCGACAGCCACCATTTTGACGCAATATTTGCAAGCTGGATTGCTCAAGCTGGATACCAATTCCAGTGAACACGTCAAGTGTGCTACGGCGTTGATGCATGGGCTTCGCTCCGATACCAATGCGCTCCGGCAAGCCCAGGAAGAAGATTTTCTGGCAGCCGCTTACTTGAGCCGCTACTACGATACGCAACTGCTCAATGCGGTGCTGCAATCCTCCCGCTCCAAGCAGGTCATGGATGTGATTGAGCGATCGCTGAAAAATCGCATCGTCCAAAATAACTTCTCCATTGCGGGTGTGGGCTATCTGCGCTATGACGATCGGGATGCCATTCCGCAGGCCGCAGACTTTTTAGTTACCGAGGAAAACGTGCATACGGCGGTTGTGTATGGCATTGTTCACGATGAAGACGAGGATATTGAATTAGTCATTGGTTCATTGCGCACCACCAAAATTACCCTCGACCCAGACGAATTCTTGAAAGAAGCCTTTGGGCAAGACCCCCACGGACGCTTCTTTGGCGGTGGGCGATCGCAGGCTGGTGGCTTTGAAATTCCCTTGGGCTTCCTCTCCGGTTTCACTGAAAGTGCCGAGTACTCCAAGATGAAGTGGGGCGTTTTTGATGCCCAGGTGAAACAGAAATTGTTGCGCTTGATCAGCCCTGACCAGCACTATCACAATGGTATGAGCTGATCGGCTGGAACTCCAGCAAACGTGAGGTAAAGCATGGCAACCGAATTTGAACTGTATTTGATTCGGCATGGGTTGGCGGGCGAGCATGGCAGCTATGCCAACGATGATGAGCGTCCGCTTACAGAAGAGGGTAAGCAAAAAACCAAACAAGTGGCCAACCGGTTGATGGAACTGGGCTTGCAATTTGATTTGATTCTGACCAGTCCGTTGGTGCGTGCCCGCCAAACTGCCGACATTTTGCTGGCAGTGGGTTTAAGCAAACACCTGGAAGAGTTCGATGCTTTAGCCGATGGCAACCTGGAAAGCTGGCTCACCTGGCTCAAATCCTGGCAGCCGGGTAGCTATCGTCGGTTAGCGCTGGTGGGGCACGAGCCGAGTCTGAGTCAATGGGCCAAATCCCTGGTGGTCGGAGCGGCGATCGGTTCATTGCAGTTGAAGAAAGCTGGGGTGATTGGCTTGCTGCTGCCCGATCAAATTGCTCCCGTGGGCCACAGTACTTTGTTCTGGTTAACACCGCCGCGCTTTTTGTTAACCAACTAACGGCGACATCTAGCACCCTTCGCATCGCCGCGCCGATACCCTAGAATCAATGAATGCATTCATTGATGGCGTCAACCAGGCAGGATCGTGGCACAGGTCGTTCTTGAAAATATTTACAAAAGCTTCCAGAAGGGAGAGCGGCGGGACACGCAAGCAGCGTCACAGGATGGCAACACCCAGCCAACGGCAGTCCTGCGTAACATTAATCTGACGGTTGGTGATGGCGAGTTTATGGTGTTGGTGGGGCCGTCTGGATGTGGCAAAAGTACGCTATTGCGCTTGCTGGCTGGGCTGGAGGATGCGACCGGGGGCAATATCTACGTCAGCGATCGGCGGGTGAATGACCTCCCACCAAAAGCCCGCGATATGGCGATGGTATTCCAAAACTATGCGCTCTATCCCCACATGACGGTGTATGACAACCTGGCCTTTGGTTTGCGGCGCACAGGCCAAGGAGACCACAGCGGGCGGGAGCAGCCCCATGCTGCAAAATCTGAAGCCGTCAGCTTACCCCTGTGGGTTGAAAACCTGCTGATTGAAAGCACACGCAAACTGCCCAAAGGCTTGCGCTATCAGTCAGACCGGGAGCAGGCGATCGATCAGCGCGTGCGCTCAATTGCCCAAATTCTACAAATTGAAGGATTGTTGAACCGATTGCCAAAACAACTGTCGGGTGGGCAAAAGCAGCGGGTAGCCCTGGGGCGGGCAATGGCGCGCAATCCCCAGGTGTTTTTAATGGATGAACCGTTATCGAATTTGGATGCCAAGTTACGTGCCGAAACTCGCTCGCAAATTGTGAAACTGCAACGGCAACTGGGTACTACAACTATCTACGTCACCCATGACCAAACCGAAGCAATGACGATGGGCGATCGCATTGCCGTCATGAATGCTGGACAGATTCAGCAAATCGCCACGCCGCTGGACATCTACAACCATCCAGCCAATTTATTTGTGGCCGAGTTTATTGGTTCACCACCGATGAACTTTTTGCCAGTGCAGTTCAAAGCGCCATTGTTGATTACCCACGAGCAGTTTCGGTTGACGCTGCCGCCAGTGTGGGAGTCGGTACTGCAACCTTACGATGGGCGATCGCTGACCCTGGGAATTCGCCCAGAGCATCTAAGTGTTAGTGTTCCAGCACCCAAAAATTTGCATGTTCGAGTCGATCTGGTCGAAGCTCTGGGCAGCGAGACTTATATTTCGGTGCGTCGGCTGGATTCTCTTGCAACGCGAGCGCAAACGCTTCAGGCCAGAATTGAACCCGATCGCCAAGTTCATGTCGGTGAAGAGTTGTGGTTGGCGATTGCTCAGGAAAAGTTACACCTGTTCGACCCCAACACGACCCAGGCGATTGTCCCTTAAGGGAGCGGGGCTGATGGTGCGGTACGTTCCGCCATTGCCAGGACGATGATGCCCTTAACCTGGATGTTGTGAGCGCGTAAGGTCTGTGCTGCTGCTTGAACTGTTGCCCCGGTGGTGTAAATGTCATCCAAGAGGAAGACTGGGTGGTTGGGCGATTGTTTCGCCAAGGCGGTGCCCAAACAAAAAGCATCTTTGAGATTTTGTTGGCGTGCCGCAATCGACAAATTAAATTGGGCTTCGGTCGCTCGAACGCGGGTCAAACCCTTGGACGTTAACGTTAAGCCAGTGCTGAGACAAAAACTTTCCGCCAATTTCGCTGCTTGATTGAATCCTCGTTGCTGTTGCTTTTGGCGGTGCATGGGGATGGGCACCACGATCGCCGACCGAATTCCTGCTGCTTGCGTGGCCCACGCCTGCGCCATCCAATGGCCTAAAGGTTCGGCAAGCTGCGGCTGGTTGTAATATTTCAAGGCGGCGATCGCTTGCTTCAAAGCGCCCTCATAGCGACCCCAGGCGAAAATCGGTAGCCCTGACACTGACTTCCACGCGGGCGATCGCTGGCACTGAAGCAGTCGGCGCTGGCAGGCTGGGCAAAAGGCCCCAGAAGTTGCCCGTTGACACAGCGGACAAACACCTTTCACCACTAACCTGAGGGATTGCTGAACAAATCGATGCCAGGGCCGCAGCGGGTTGAGCATAACTGTGAGGATAAATACTTCTCAATCAAGCTTGCCCAAGTTAAAGGTTCTATTCTTCATTATTTCTGATTGATGGTTGGCTTCAGAAAGTCAACCTTTAGAATCTACATATGTATCTCTAACCGTCACCTGTGGTTAATCTCTACCGGCTTGACCAGATCCGGTCTGACCAACTTGCATCAGTAGGGTTCAAGGCACTTTATTTAAGTCGGTTAGTATCGGCAGAATGTCCCGTACTGCCAGGTTTTGTGATCGCAAGTGAAACGTTCTCAACTGTTTTGGCGCAGATCCAATGGGCCTCACCGCTGTTTGCAGATCTGCCAGATTCAGTGCTGCGGCTGAACATCGATAATGCTCAACAACTGCAAGCGATCGCGCAACACCTCCGGCAAGCGATTGCTGCCGCGCCTGTGCCGCCCGACCTGGTGCAAGAATTGACCGATGTCATCAATCATTGTTCTGCGCCTGCGATCGCCCTCTGCCCCTCCCTGAGCGTACCTGGGCTTGCTGCAACGGCCCCTGCAACCCTGCCAGAAGTGATTTTGCAGCCATCTTCTTTCATCAATAGTTACGTTTGTGAGCGCACCCTGGCCTCCGTGATGCGGGGGCTGAACCACATTTGGGCAGACTTTTGGGGGGCAAAGAGTTTATTTTATTGGCAGCGGTTAAATATCCCGATCCAGCAAGTTCGGTTGGCGGTTTTGGTGCAGCCGGTGCAATCGGCGATCGCCGCAGGCACGATGCGAGCAATTCAACAGAATCGGGTCGAACTTTGCGCCACCACTGGCCTGGGACGGGCGATTGAACAAGGTGAGGTGCTTCCAGATACTTACCACCTGCACCCCCACAGTGATGAGATTCTGTTTCAGCAACTTGGACAAAAAACGATCGCCTATCAAATTCCTGCTCCTGGTGCGCCATCGGCCAAATTGGTCAACGGGCTAGAACGACACTGGCTCAATGAGGCGCAACAGCTCAATTACGCCCTAACGGAAACGCACGTGCAGCAACTCCAGCACCTGTACGAAAGGGTGCGCACAACATTGGGCATGGAAATTGAGCTGGAGTGGGTGTTGCAACAGGAGCCTGAAGGCGGGCAAGCCTACATTACTCAAGTGCTGCCACTTTCCGTTCGATTGAGCTTGCCTCAGCCCTATTCATTGCCCTCAATCCCATCTCAGGCGAAACGAGATGTGGAGTTATTTCCAGATGCAACCCTCATTGCTACGGGATTAGCGGCTGCACCTGGGCAAGCGATCGCGCGGGCGAATGTGTTGACTGATCTAACGCTGCCGTTAGGAGCCATTGCTCCCCATACTGTGCTGGTTGCCCCAACCATGCCGCTGGATTGGCTGCCATTGATTCAACATGCAGCCGGATTAGTGGCAGAGCAGGGCGGCTTGACCAGCCACAGCGCGATCGTGGCGCGGGAACTGGGGGTTCCGGCTGTCATGGGGGTAGACGTCGCCACGCAGCAGATTCAAACTGGAGAGTTGATTTGGGTAGATGGCGATCGAGGCCGAGTTTATCGATTAACCAAACTGCCGCGGGGCCTTGAACCGATTCGACCTGCGCCGGTGGTGTCTGCCTCTATGCCACCCGCATCCACACCTCAAACTCGGCTCAAAACGAAATTATGGCTAAACCTCAGCCAACCGGAACACCTCGATCGGGTGGCTGAGCTGGCCGTGGATGGAGTCGGGTTACTGCGAGCCGAACTATTAGCGTTGGCCGTCTTGGATTATCAGCACCCGGCCCAATGGTTGCAGCAGCATTCAGCCGAGGCTTTGGTGGAACGGCTGGCTGCCGCGATCGCGGAATTTGCCACTGCCTTTCAGCCGCGCCCGGTGTTGTATCGCTCGTTTGATTTGCGCTCGCACGAGTTTTCCGATCCTGTGAACCAATTAGCCGCTACCCGCTCCCATCCTGTATTGGGGCTGCGCGGTACGTTTAGCTACTGCATGGATGCAACCCTGTTTAAGCTGGAATTGCTTGCCCTGCGAGCGGTGCAACAACAAGGGCGAACTAATTTGCAGCTCATGTTGCCATTTGTGCGAACGGTGGAGGAGTTTCAGTTTTGCCGCGAATTGGTGCAACAGGCAGGATTGTTGGACAACGGGCAGATGCGCCTGTGGATGATGGCTGAGGTGCCTTCGGTGTTGTTGCTGTTGCCAGACTATGTAAAAGCTGGCGTGCAGGGCATCTCGATCGGCACAAATGACCTGACTCAACTGTTGCTGGGCGTCGATCGGGATGAAGCTCACATGGCACCCCATTTTGAGGCAAGGCATCCGGCGGTCAAACGCGCGATCGCGCAACTCATTCAAGGCGCGAAATCGCTGGGGATTCCCTGCTCAATTTGTGGAGAAGCCCCCGTGCAATATCCTGAGTTAATTGCCGACCTGATTCAGTGGGGCATTGACTCGATTTCCGTCGCTCCCGATGCAGTCACAGCAACTTTGCAAGAAATGATCCGCGTAGAACAACAGCTACAGAAGGCAGATGGCAAAGGGCAGAAGGCAAAAGGCTTGTAATAGGCTGGGAGGCCAGTACTCGATATGGCCCTTGATTGGCAAAGCTATATCGGTTGAACCCGACGATCGGCCAACAAAAAAAGACACCCGGAGCCGTCATCCGACTCACTGGGGTGCCTAATTTGCGGTGCTACTGAAACAGCGAAGGAAATTTCTACACAATATTAACGGGAGACAAAGCATTTCCAGCCCTTTAATGCCCAATAGGCCGGATAATTCTCAACTTCTTCAGTCAGTTGAGGTGCCCAGTTGCTCAGCTCATCCAGGGAAAAATCAGCGTTTTTAGAAAGGGTTTTGCTCCGTTGGTTTGACATCAGTTGGTTGCTCCATAATCCGATCGGCTGAAATGCCTTGATGATTCTGCCAAATTTGCTGCGGTTTGGGGATGGTAAAAACTGCTACCCAAGCACTAAGTCTAATTGCAGACGTACGTAGATCTTTGACGAACCTATCTCCTAATTCTATAAAGAATTTGCAAAGTTCGTCCGCAAGTTTACGGAACTCAACGGGTTTTCAGATCAGAAATCGCATTCCTGGCCATCGACGCGATCGCCTGATCGGTTGCTTTGGGTAAGTGATAATACTTACCGCCTGCCTGTTTCGCGAGTTCTTTAGCAAAACCTGTGGAGATAAACTTGTTTTCGGTATCAATTACCAGGAGTTGGAAGCCGATCGCCCGAATCTTGCCCGCGATGTCCAGGAGTTCGGCCTTGATATCGGGCTTTTCCCCCTCAGGAATTGATTCTCCCAGAGACTTGGCCAGTGGCACGTTGCCCCGCCCATCGGTAATCGCTACAATCACTACCTGCCCAATGTCACCAGATTGCTGCGCATTCATCCCAACTCGCACAGCTTGAGTCAGCCCGTGGGCCAGTGGCGAACCGCCCCCGCAGGGCATCCGGTCTAAACGCCGTTTGGCCGCTTCGATCGAGCGGGTCGGTGGCAGCAAAACTTCAGCTTGCTCGCCGCGAAATGGGATCAGCGACACTTGATCGCGATTTTGATAGGCTTCCGTCAGTAATCGCAGCACGGCACCCTTGGCTGAGTTCATGCGGTTCAAGGCCATGGAGCCAGACGCATCCACGACAAAGACAACCAAAGCCCCGGCCTTGCGAGCTAGCCGTTTGGCCCGAATGTCGGATTGCTCGACAAATACTCGTTTCCGCGCGATCGCTGGGTTGGGGCCGGAGGTTACAGCTAGTTCTGACCGCTGGCTTTCGGCTCGGAGTCGCCTAGCTTTTTGGTAGGGGGCGGCTGAACGCAGGGTTGCATCCACGGCAATCCGCCGCACTGAGCCACGGGGCAAAACCGGTTTGATGTACCGTCCGCGATCGTCCGAGAAGATCATCGTGCGACTGCCAGATTTGCCGCGCCGAGTGGCCATTTGGGCAAAGTACAGCACCTCCGGGTCAAGAATCACGCCTTCGGGGTCAAACACAAATTCTTCGGGAATCGTGTTGGGGTCTTGATCTGGCTCGTTGTCGTCATCCTCTTCTTTTTCTTCTTCGGGGTCTTGTTCCTGCTCGGATTGATCCTGCGGTGGCGGCGGCGGCGGTGGTGGCGGCGGCTGTTGCTCGTCGGGGGGGGGGGGCAGGATGGTCGATCGCGGAATGATCACCAGTTCTACGGCTCGCCGCAAATCATCGGCATTGACATCGGTGCGTCCTTCCAGGGCCGCATTGGCTTTGGCCACTCGCACCGCAAATAGTTCGGCCCGGTGTCCTTGCACATCGCCCCGCACCGCTTCTGTCACCAGGTACTGAATTTGGTCGTGGCTGATGCGGACATCTTTCAACCATTCCCGCGCCAGAATGATTTGCGTTTTGAGTGAGTCAATGTCTTCGGCGTACTGCTGCAAAAATGCTTCTGGCGAGTTGGCATAAGCAGTTGCCTGGGCCACAGCCTGCACGCGATCGTCTAACCCCAACACCTGATCTGCGGACAGGGCGATCGCGATGCGATCGAGTAAATGATCGCGTAAATCTCCTTCATCGGGGTTGTAGGTTGCGATCAGCAGCGGCTTGCAGGGATGGCGAAAACTAATTCCTTCTCGCTCAATCTGGTTCCAGCCATCCGTCAATACTGTCAGCAGTAAATTAGCGTTCTGGTCGTCCAGGAGGTTGATTTCATCCACATACATGACGCCCCGATGCGCTTCTGCCAGCAGTCCCGGCTGAAATACGGTTTCTCCCTGCTTGATCGACAGACTCACATCCACCGATCCCAACAATCGATCTTCTGTCACGCCCAACGGCACCTGGACGAATGGCGCGGGAACAACTTCAGTGGCACCAGGTCTTGCTTCTGGCCCATTATTTTCAACGCTTGGCCAATGTTTGGTTGTCTCGTCGTCCCATTCATCTGGTGCCTGTGGATCGCAGTTGAGGGAGCCAGTCACAATTTCAATCGGTGGCAGCAACGCATGAAGTGCCCGCGCCATGACAGATTTAGCTGTTCCCCGCCGCCCGGCAATCACGACTCCCCCCAACCCTGGGTCAACCGCAGCTAGTAACAACGCCAATTTGATGGCTTCCTGGCCAACAACAGCAGCTAGGGGAAAGGCGATCGGGGTTTGGGATGTCAGAGTAGGCATGGGAACTCACTGATGGAACGTATGCGAATCCGATCTCCCAGCATACCAAGAGACCGACCTTAGAATAGTTGTCGCAGTCGTTGCAAGCTACTTTGCAGTTGCGCCATTTCGGTTTCACTCAAGGCGCTCAATCGTTCTTTGAGATAGTGAATATGGGTCGGGAAAATTTCTTCAAACAGGTCTTGCCCTGCTGAAGTGAGCATGACGATAAAACAGCGGCGATTGTCGGGCGGCACTTCTCGACGCACCAGTCCTTTTTGCTCCAGGCGATCGACAATCCCGGTGAGGGTGCCTTTCGTCACCAGAGTCTTCTCGGCCAATTGACTCATCATCATGCCATCCGTATTGCCCAACGTCGCAATGACATCAAACTGAGGCATGGTTAGCCCAAGTTGGCGAATGTGAGCATCATCGTAGGCATAAAACGCTTGATAGGTTTTGACCAGTTCCCGCAATACCGCCAGAGCTGGTTCTTGGGCTGCTTTTTGGCTGGGGGTAAGGGGTGCTGTGGATTTTGTTTGCACCGTTGAAATTGTTTTTTTCACCATTTCTTTGTTATGGGGAATTGTTATCTAGTTTTTAGGCGATTTCCAAGAAAAAATATCCCCCTTGTGGTTGGGGTAGGTTTCGCTAAAGTCTTTGCGATGAGCGGATCAACCTTTGCTAAACCTGCCCGTACAGATAGTTTGTTTTCTAGAAATCTCCTTCGAAAAGGAATAGAGGCGAATTGACGTGTCTAGAAATGTCTTACTTAAAACAGTCCTGATACAAATATTTTAGTGAATTGGATGATAGAAATGCTCTGCATTATAGAAATGTTTTATAGAACATTCCTGCGAACTAGTCAGATGTCCCACATGGCAACCTTTCAGATCCGTGGCAGCCAGTGTCTCGTTGGGAGTGAGAGGTCTGTTAAATGTGTTAACTGTGGGTCGGCCATACGCTTGTCGGGCTTGATTGTTTATGACAAACTAAGTTGCAAGATTGGAATATCCCTACTTTGGGTGAGTACCATTAACTTCGTTCAAGAAAGAATGACAACTGTTGGTGTATTCCAACGCGAGGAGTGATTGTGATACGAGTCCTGGTTCACGACCTCAGTTCTAACTACGTTTGAATAGAGTCTAACGATGGTATTTAGGCCATCTCGATTGTCCACTTTTGTCCCAGTGGTTACTTCAAGCCTGTAATCTAAATAACAGATGAGTAATTATCTGTTGTGGAGTTTTCCCCTACTGATTTTGTGATGTAGGCTGATGTAAAGATGTTGGTTGAAGAAGAGGCACCAACACCTTTATTAGTGATGTGAAGACTTAACATTCGACAATCTCTCTTGTTGAATTTATCGCTTTGGCTAGAACCCTTAGGAATAATATTTTACAAGGCTGCGGCTATCAATTTTGTTTGGGCTGATTTGATGCCGTACGGCTGAATTCCTGTTGTGCGATCGCCATGTACTTCAAGCAGTGTGATCTCAATAACAATCAGGATGTAATACGATGCCCCCCAGATCTCCATTCCGAATTGAGCATCCAATCCCGTCACAGCGATCGTCGCAACTCACGATCGCCCATCAGCTTCTAACAACCGTTTGCAGCGATGCTTCGACTGTAACAGCGTTGCAGTCTTCCCTGCAATTTTACCCCTTGGAATTGGGGCAAGAATTGGGTGAAGGGCAACCGCTCCAGGTGCAGCAAGAGGCGGGTATCTATCTGGTTTGTGATGGGCGGGTGCGGGTTTTGGGCGATGATGCTACCTTGCAAAAAGCAGTTCCGGCCCAGTTGCTAACAGCGGGTGCAGCTATTGGGGCCGATGCTTGGTTGGAACCAGCGATCGCTTATCGAGTTGTAGCTGCTAATGATGCACTGCTGGCGTACATTTCACCCAGTGCGGTTCAGCAAGTACGACAGACCGACCCTATGTTTGAGTCCTGGTTGGCTCAACACATTGCCCAGCGTCAACTTATCCTATTTTGGAAAACGCAAACTACGTGCAAAAATCTCCCTGGTCGCTACATCCAAGACTTATTGCCTTATTTGATGGATGTGCGCGTGGCGGCGGGAGCCTCGATCGCAGATACACTCGCAGAACCTGGTTATTTTTGGTTACGGCAAGGAACGGTGCGGAGTCAAGCCGGTGTGCCGCTCCAGATTGGTGCTGGGTATGGCTATCCGCAACCGATTCCAGCCGATTGGAGAGCCGAAACGGATGTGCGATTGTGTGTGCTACCAGCTCGTTATTGGGAATCGGCGATCGCGATCGTTCCTGGGCTGGCCCAACCCACGCCTGAAACCAGTTCTCCATCACCGTCGCTGCCAAGTGCCGCCGCTGCAATCACGGCTGGCCTTTCTACCACTAACCCAGGTCGCTTAACTGCGACAGCTCAACCGCAGCCTTCCCAAATCAGGGAAATTGCTGCAACCAGTTCGCCCTCAGGCACTCAGGCCAACAACGTCGTGGCATTTCCGCAACCGGGGCGAGGCTATCGACGGCGATCGCTGTGGCGACGATTCCCCTTTGTGGAGCAACAAAGTTCTAGCGATTGCGGCCTGGCCTGTGTCTCCATGATTGCTCGCTACTGGGGGAGACAGTTTCCATTACACGTTTTGCGAGAAAATGCCCATGTGGGGCGCAGCGGGACTTCGCTGAAAAATCTGGCTAAGGTCTCAGAAGCGTTTGGATTTAGTGCCCGCCCAGTGCGAGCGAGTTTCAGCCGGGTGGCTGACCAGCCCTACCCCTGGATTGCTCATTGGCAAGGGGATCATTATGTTGTGGTGTATCAGAGCAAGCGCGGACGGGTATTAATTGCCGATCCAGCCGTGGGCAAACGATCGATCACCATACAGGAATTTCAAGCAAATTGGACCAATTACGCGCTGTTGCTGGAACCCACCGATCGCCTCTACACCACGGAAACGCCAAAGGCTTCGCTGGGGCGCTATTTCAATACTCTCTACCCTTATCGCTCGCTAATTTTTCAGGTGGTGTTTGTGTCAGTGCTAATTCAACTGTTTGGGTTAGTCACGCCCTTACTGACGCAAATTATCCTGGATCGGGTGATTGTGCAAAAAAGCCTCACCAGTTTGAATGTGTTTGCGATCGGGTTGTTGCTGTTTGGCATCTGGACGATCGGCATTGTTGCCGTCAGACAGTACCTGCTCAGTTACATCTCCAATCGCCTGGATCTCACTCTGATTAGTGGGTTTATCCATCACACCCTGACGCTGCCACTCAAGTTTTTTGAATCTCGCCGCGTGGGTGACATCATCACGCGGGTGCAAGAAAACCAGAAGATTCAACGCTTTTTGGTGGAACGGGTCGTCATTGCCCTGCTGGATTTTGTGACCGGCTTTGTGTACTTGAGCCTGATGTTGTACTACAGTCCGCAATTGACGTTGCTTGTGCTGCTGTTGGTGCCATTGATTGTGATTCTGACTCTAGCTGCCACGCCACTGCTGCAAAAGGTATCGCGGGAAATCTTTAAAGAAACGGCGGAACAAAACTCTGTGTTGGTGGAAACCATCAGCGGCATTGCCATGGTCAAAGCGGCGGCGGTTGAGCCAGAAATGCGTTGGCAATGGGAAGATCATCTGACACGCCAGATGAACGTTCAATTTCGCGGGCAAAAATTAGGGATTCGCTTGCAGTTTTTGAGCGGGTTAATTAACTCGATCGGGAGTACGCTGCTGCTCTGGTATGGCGCAACGTTGGTGATCCAGGGCCATCTGACGATCGGGCAACTGATCGCGTTCAACATGATGATGGGCTACATCATCCACCCTGTTATTTCGATGGCTAATCTCTGGGACGAATTGCAGGAAGTGTTAATTGCGGTAGAACGACTGAATGATGTATTCGCAGCGCAACCAGAAAATAACCCGCAAACCGAACAACTGGTGCTGCCGCCACTCCAAGGGCATGTCAGGCTAGACGATGTGACTTTTCGATATAGCGATGAGGAGGAGCGGAACATTTTACAAAACATTACCCTGGAAGCCCAACCGGGGGAGACGATCGCGCTGGTTGGCACCAGTGGTTCTGGCAAAACGACCCTCATCAAGTTATTGCAAGGTTTATATCACCCCAATCGCGGGCGGGTATTGATCGACGAGCATGACATCCGGCATGTGGCCACGGCTTCGCTGCGATCGCAAATGGGAGTTGTGCCGCAGGAGTGTTTTTTGTTTTCGGGCACGATTCTGGAAAACATTCGCTTGTATCGCCAGGATCTGACCCTGGAACACGTGATTGCAGCGGCAAAGTTAGCCGAGGCCCATAGTTTCGTTCAAGCATTGCCTTTAGGCTACAACACTAAAGTGGGTGAGCGTGGTTCCACCCTTTCTGGGGGCCAACGCCAGCGAATTGCGATCGCGCGCGCGCTGTTGGGCCATCCCCGCATTTTGATTCTGGATGAAGCCACCAGTGCCTTAGATGCCGAGGCAGAGCGGCGGTTTCAACGCAACTTGGAACAGATTCGCCGCGATCGCACCACCTTTATCATTGCTCATCGGCTCTCGACAGTCCGCCACGCCGATCGAATTGTAGTGTTGAATCAAGGCAGCATCATCGAACAAGGCACTCATACCGAACTGATGCAGCAACAAGGCTTCTATTTTCATCTTGTCCAACAGCAACTTGCGCTCTAATGTCTGATGCTGCAAAACATCAAAGAATGCTAAGAATGATTTAATTTGTTGTGATGAATTAAATTTAGATAATGATTTCTGCTCATAGGAAATCGTTGGAATAGTGGGGGTTTTTGGAGAAACTGTATCATGAAACACAGCAAGAGCTTGGATAAAAACTGCCAATCTGGCAGTTTGACGAACTAAATCTAAGTAGTATATTTACAAAGTACATGGCATCGTGCCAAAACTGTCTACGCATTATTTAGGGTCAGCCTAAGTCTTCACTAACGCCTATATCGGTTCAATTCTTAATGAAAACCCCTCTTCTATCCCAGGTTTTCTGGTTGGCCGAGTACTTTCTAGCTTTGATTCCTCAGTAGTTCGTTTCTAGTCGATTTTGGGTTTTTGTCATTTCTCCGACAAAGTTCTTTCTGAGCAACGTTCTGTCTAGCTTACCGACTGATCAGATATGAACTAAGGCCACTTTGCCCTATTAACGGTTCGCGATCGCTGTCTATATCTGGAGTTTTGACTCCGATCTAAACAATTTCCGCACACATTTAAGGGTAGCTTCATGAATTTACACGATGCGCCAAGCCCCCCCCGCTCTGCGCCCCCGGCTCCAACGGTAATAAGCCCCAGCCCGTGGAACCATTCACTCCAAACGGTATTAGATCAACCTCCAGCCAGTCTGCCGCAGCAACTCATGGTCGGTGGCCTACTGTTTGCCTGTGCCTTCGGAGCCTGGGCCTGGTTTGGCATGGTGCAGGAGGTCAGCACGGCTCAAGGGCGATTGGTGCCCAAAGGGGATGTGTACAAAGTGCAGCCCGTCATCGAAGGTGAGGTGACTAAGTTGCATGTGCAGGAAGGGCAACGGGTCAAAGCACGGCAGGTGCTGGCTGAATTAGACTCAGATCTGAATACAACGGACGCCCAACGACTGCAACAAGTTCTGATTGGATTGGAAACAGAACTCAAACAAACTCAAGACTTGATTGAGAAGAATCGTTTGGAGGCTGAAAATCGTCAGACGATCGCTCAAACCGCTGTGGATACGCATCAGTGGGCGATCAGTCAAGCGCAGGCTGAGATGGATACACAACAACGACTATTGCAGCATTTTGAGGCTGATGCAGCGGCGTTTGGGTCGCGGTTAGAGCGCTTACAACCCCTGGTCAATGAGGGCGCGATCGCCGGAGAGCAGTTATTTACGGTGGAGCAATCCCTCCGCGATCGCCAACGCTCAATGACAGAAAGCCAGGGAGCTTTACAAAAGAGTCAGGTTACATTAAAACAACTGCAATCCCAACTACGGCAGAAGCAAGCCGAGAAAGAGCAAACTCACCTGGAGAGCCAACAGCGGTTACAAGAATTGGAACTCAAAGCCACAGAACTACAAGCAAAAATTGCTGAGACAAAGTTGCTGTGGCAACAGGCACAAACTCGCCTCAACCAACACTTACTCAAGGCTGAGGTGGGGGGCATTGTTTCAATGTTAAACATCAAGAATACGGGTGAAGTAATTCGGCCTGGACAAACCTTAGCCGAAATTGCTCCGGCCAAAACGCCGCTGATTCTCACAGCTTTGCTACCCAGTCAAAAAGCGGGCTTTGTCAAAACGGGGATGCCGGTTCAAGTGAAGTTTGATGCCTTTCCATATCAGGATTATGGCACTATTTCCGGTAAGGTCATTTCTGTATCTCCAGATGCCAAAATGGATGAAAAAATTGGCATGGTTTATGAGGTGAAAGTGTCTCTCGATCGGGCCTACGTGATGCATGATCAGAAGCGAGTCGCCCTTAAAGCTGGCCAAACTGCAAATGTAGAAATTATCACTCGCCAACAACGGATTGCCGATCTCTTGCTCGATCCCATTCGTAAATTAAAGAGCGATCGCATTACGTTGTAGAGCCTACGTAGCCTGAATGGAATTCACTTTTGAATGTGTTCTAACACTTTCCTAATACTTGATTCGGTACAGTTCCTTCAAAGGAGAACGATATGAACTCGATCGTGCCAACCGATATGGATAAAATCATGACATCTGAGCAATTTACCCAAGTTGTTGATGCCATCCTGGCCGGAAAATACTCCTGGGCCTGTGTCTTAATTCTTCGTTTTGCTGGATATAACCCCCTCCATTACATTCCCTACCGCACCTACAATCGGCTCACAAAAGAAAATAGTAATTCGACAAAATATGCAGTCAATTCAAACAATAATCCTTCACTTACAAAAAGGTATATTAATCCGAGTGTACCTGCAAGTCACGCCACTTCCATTCGTGATCTCAATTATTTAGAGCCAGTCAACCAATCTACATGCGAAGTTCGAGGTGGTTTCCACTATAACTGGTTATCAAATTTAGACTTAAACTGAATAAATCATTTAACTAAGGTTCTAAATGTCTTTCTGGTTAAGTGTAAATGAGTGCAGGGGTGTTCTAGAAAACATCCCTGTTTTTATGGCTTGTTTTAAATATTCTAGAGTCTGGTATAAAATCTTCAAATTTTGGTTTTGATCGGGCAGAGTACGGAGTGGCTTCCAACAAGTTCACTGAACTGCTCAGGACTGAGTATTTGCCTTTTCCCAGCGCTCCACGCTCCGTCCTCCGTACTTTTAAAGCACGTCCTAAGTCTTTAATTAGATCGTTAACTCTGAAATGATTGTTGTGTATTTTAGTCCTCAAAGCTCAGATCTGAGTTCTACTTTGTTTGAGAAAAGATGCCAGAATGGCAACCTATTTTTTGCAGTTCATTTAATCTAATATCAACAGCTCAAACAAGAGTTGAAAACAAGAAAACAAAGACTTCATCAAGGAGTAATGGCAATGATTATCTCTGATCTGAACTACATGGAAAAGGCTGAGGCTTGTGTCGTAGGTAGCTCTGGCGTAACCTACTACCAAAATGATATTAACCTCGGACTTACCTTGAAGCTGACAACGGTTGCTGTATTTATCAAAGGCAATCAAGCAGATGCTAGCTCTGATGCATTAGCGATCGGCAAGAACACTTACACCAAGAGTGCGACGGTTGCTTACACGACTCCTTTCAGCAGTGCATCTAGCTCTTTTGCGCAAGCAGCTACTGCTTAGTAAAAGGTTTCCAATTGCTCAAGGGCTAGAGAGATGCAATGATTCTATTTGAATTGTGAAGATATAAGCTTCTGTAAGGGCATTCTATAGAATGATTTACCTGACAGCGGCTTATTCTCTCTAGCTTTTTGTAAAACCACTATGCTGATCTGTTGATGCACTTTGGCAAAGATATGACCATCCACAAACCCCAAAACTGAGCTATGCTGATCAAAAATCTTGATTACTTGAACTTGGTAAATCAACAGCTTTTAATCAAAGGAAGTGGCGCATTTACCTCAGCAAATACTTTTACCTGGTCTGGTCAAAGTACGGCAAAAGCGAATGCTGTTGCGATCGGATCTCAAACATTTACCGCAACGAACACCTACGCAAAAACTTATTCAGATAGCTATGTATTTGCAGGTGACGCTGGAGCCTATGGGGTTGCCCACTCCCGTACGCGACTCAATATTGATCTATCAGTTTCAGTAGATGCTTCAACTACTGTTTCGTTTAAGCACTAGCCATATGAGTCGGACCGGTGATTGACGACGGAACCAAGCTTGGCCATTGTTCGATCGCCTCAACACTACCTCCTGAGGTTCACCATGAGTAGCAGCAGTAGCAGTAGCTCAAGTTCATTTGTTAACTCCAGTGGGGCTGGGTCGGTTAGTCATTCGGCGGCGACTTCAGCTTCGGGTGAAACTAGCACCAGTTCGCAAGCGGTCTTTACACCGGGTGCAACGTCCAGTAGCGGAGCGGCCAATGCTACCGCATCCTCCAGTGGCGTAGACACTTCAGCCACAGCCACGACCACCTCTGGGGATGCTAATGCGTCTACCGAGCCGGAGTCGGAGAGGCCGATCTTGACTTTTTTGTTTGGAACTGAGCAGACCGATCGCCTCAACACTCAGCATCGCGATCTCTTCATTGGCTCCAGTAATGTGGACAGTTTTGTGCTGTCTGCAACTGGAGTTCCCTCTGTCCTTGACGCAGATATTATTCTTAACTTCAATGTGGCAGACGGCGATCGCTTGCAATTGCCTGATGAGATTGCTACAGCGAATTTAGTGTTGCAAGTTATAGATCTAAATCAAGATGGAGTCCTTGACTCTACAGCCATTCGCCTGGGGGAGGAGGGGAATATTTTAGCGATCGCCCTCAACACAGTGGATGAAACTGGTTCTACCCACCTTTCGAGCTTGGTGATTAGTAACGCCACAATCAGTACGTCATTGACACCTCTTACCTGGTCGCGTGAAGTCGATAGTGCCTCAAGCCCAACTCCAATTCCAACAATTAATTATGTGTTAGGCACAGTGCAGAATGATGTGATATCCAGTACAACTGCATACGATGTGTTAACTGGATTTGGTGGTGCAGATACGTTTGTTCTCGATTCTACTGGAGGCACCGATGTGTCTCAAGCGGATGTGATTGCAGACTTTAATTGGGTTGAGGGCGATCGCCTTGGATTACCCAACAACATTGCCTTCGATGCCCTTCAACTCCAGGGTGCAGATTTAGATCGCAATGGCCTGGTTGAGAGTACTGTGATTCAGGTCGGAACGACGGGCGCAATTCTCGCTGTGGCCCTTAATACGGTTGATCTTGCTGGGCAAACGATGCTTAATAGCGATAGTTTTGTGATGATATCAAGCTAGTGCAGCAAGACAGAAGGCCAAATCTTGATTGCTTCTGTCCTTGAGCTTCAATTGAGGCGGGCTTTCCGACAAGACGTACTAGCGTTGAGTTTCACAGAGTTCAATCAAACTTGTCAAAGCAGCTGTTTCAGACAATGGGGGCAATCCTCAAGTAATCTGCTCGTGAAACTCGGTAGAATTATGGCACTGTTTGTGGGCGGTCGACTATGGCAAACCCAACCGAACCCGGATCAATTCAGGAGAAAAACATTAACTTCTTCGGGGTGCCGATCGAAACTCGTGATATTGTTGCAGCACTAAAGTACCGTACTGAGCTAAAGGCTGTTTGTCAGCGAATTTTGGAACAGAAAGTGATTGAGCAGGCGGCTCAACAGCGTGGCCTTACTGTTTCGGAAGAAGATATTCAAATAGAGGCCGATCGCGTGCGGCGGGAACTTCGTCTAGAACGGGCTTCAGATACGATGGCGTGGCTCACCGGCGAGTTATTGACCCCAGAAGAGTGGGAGGAGAGCATTCGCAGTCGTTTATTGCGGCAAAAACTGCAAGTGGCTTTGTTTGAGGCTGATGTGGAGCAACATTTTGCCCAAAATCGCCTCAATTTTGAACAGGCCGTAATCTACCAAATCATGGTGCCTTACCCACAACTTGCACAGGAAATTTACTATCAAATCGAAGAGGCCGAAATCAGCTTTTATGAAGCTGCGCACTTGTATAATCTTGAAACAAAACAGCGGTATCAGTGTGGCTATGTTGGGGCGGTGCATCGTTGGAACCTGCATCCTGACATTGCAGCAGAGGTTTTTTCGGCCACTCCTGGGATGGTGGTTGGCCCTATTCAAGTTGAACAGCAGCATTACTTGATTAAGGTTGAAGAATTCATCCCAGCGGAACTGACAGCGGAAAATCACGACAGAATTCTTTCCCAACTGTTCAAAGAATGGTTAGATGCAGAGGTAAACTATTTGCTGCATCAATAGCGTATGTCTAAAAACCTTGCTTACCAGACAGGCGCGATCGGCCTTTCCCTGTTACTTGTAGCTGGGATCATCCTGTTGGCGGGGGGAAATCCGGTTGAAGTCAGCGGCAGCATGTGGGCCGGAGCTTTTGGTACGCCCGCACGCATGGGTCGAGTGGTCGCGACGTTGGTGCCCTTGTTGCTGTGTGCCAGTGGGTTGTTATTTACCTTTACCGCCGGACTCTACAATTTAGGGATTGAAGGTCAAATTGCGTTTGGGGCGATCGCGGCCACGTTTTTGATGCGGTTAACGCAAGACATCTTGCCTCCGTGGCTAGTGATGCTGCTGGCAATCATCGCTGGTGGCGTAGGCGGTATCATTTGGGGGATTTTGGCGGGAGTGTTAAATGTTTACGGGCGGATCAACGAAATCTTTGCCGGATTGGGCTTGAACTTTGTGGCGGATGGGTTGGCGCTCTACCTGATTTTTGGCCCCTGGAAAAAGGAAGGAGTCGCTTCCATGAGCGGGACAGAACCTTTTCGGGCCGAGTTGTGGCTACCCACGCTGGGCAAAACGGAAGCCAGCCCGATCGCTTTTCTAATTGCGATCGCCGCGGTGGCAATCACCCTAGTCGTGTTGCAAGGCACTTACTTTGGCTTACAGTTGCGGGCGGTTGGCCAAAATCTCCGCGCCTCTTATGTGTTAGGAATTCCGGCGATGCGCCAATTGCTGAGTGCATTCGCCATTTGTGGGTGTTTTGCGGGCTTGGCTGGCGCATTGCAAGTATTGGTCATTTTTCACCGCCTCATCCCCAGTGTTTCCAGTAGTCTGGGCTTTTTGTCGCTGCTTATTGCCATGCTAATTGGGCTAAATGGCTGGCTGATCTTCCCAGTTGCCTTCTTTTTCAGTGCCTTAAATGTGGGCAGCTTGCAATTACCTTTGGCGCTTGATTTGGAATCTTCTTTGGCGGGGGTGATTCAGGGCATGATCGTGTTAGCAGTCCTTTTGGGGCGGGGCTTGAGGGAGTCTGGCTGGGCAACTTTTCCAGTGTTGCGATCGCTCAACCGCACGGCTCCAGTTGGCAAGTAGCGCTGAAATTACCTCATGATGGGATAAATGACCTTTTCAAGGGTGGCGCTACATAAATTCTGCATGAGCCTCGATGTGCGGGTAAAAATATTTTGAAACTGCCTTAAGTAGACTATTCAAATTCTCATTGCAAAGTATCAAGTGAAACAATTTTACTGCGATATATCCCTACCCAGGGCATAGTATTTCCCACAGTTTCACTGGTAGCATCTACTCAATCTAAATTGATGAACGTCCTTTTAGGAGGTATGTTCAGCAGTTTGTGGAATGATGTTTGACTTGCTCATTTAGGTTGTGAAGCAAAAAAGTAACTTTCTAGATCGGCTCTGATGGTGTTTCAAATTCCGTGAGTTCTGACTCATTTGAATTGCAGCAACTTGACCATCAGTTCGTGTGATTGCACGGTTTGAAAGAGCTATTTGGCAAAGTCTATTGGTTGAGTAATTAGAGTCGGGTGTGAGGGAAAAATGCATCGATTAGGAGTGTGTGGTGTGAGCGCCACGATGTCGATCGTGGTGCTAGTGCAACCTGCCTGGGCACAAGTGGCACAGGTGACGGGTGTAGATGTGCGAGCGACTGCTCAAGGCGTTGAAGTGGTGTTGCAGACGACGGGCGGCATTGTGACTCCAGCGACTCCCAGCACTGATGGCAACGTGTTGACGCTGAATCTTGCCAATGCCCAACTGCAACTCGCGAGTGGTCAATCGTTTGAGCGATCGCAGCCAGCCATTGGGATTGCTGCAATTTCAGTCAAACAACTGAATGAATCTACTGTTCAGGTTGTGCTGACAGGCGAAACCCAAGCTCCAGTTGTGCAAGTGACTCAGAGTGAACGTGGCTTAGTGCTGGCTGTTACTCCGGTTGAACTGGACGACGATGATGATATTGCAGAAGAGGAAATTACCATCGTCGGCACTCGGCGACGGACGTTGCGATCGGAAACTCCCGCCACAATCGATGTCAAAACCGAAGAAGAGATTCGGCGCGAACAACCGCTGGCCCGCAATGTGGCGGAGAACCTGCAAACCTTACCTGGGATTGCCCTCAACCGGCTGGGGTTAGTCACAACAAATATCAACATTCGGGGCTTAACTGGAGAGCGCATCGGGTTGTTGGTGGATGGGTTGCGGGTTCCCAACCGGCAGTTTGGCCCCCCCTTTGGCAACTTTGATCCGTTTCGCATTGAACGGATTGAGGTGTTGAAAGGGCCAGCATCGTCAATTTATGGCGCGGATGCGTTTGGTGGAGTGGTTTCGTTAACGACGACGACTCCCCGCCCCGATCGCCCCTTTCGCGTCCGCACGAATTTGTTTGGTGGCAGCTATGGCGAATTTACGGCCAATGGTGAAATTCAAGGCCCAAATTATATTGTGGGTGCGTCTGCTCGGCGGGGCGGGGATGCCAAAGATGGGAGCGGCAAGCGAATTCCGCTGGGAACAACCTATGAAATTTTTGATGTGTATGCTGCCGGACGAGCTGATTTCAGTCCCATCGATCGCTTAGAAGCCCGCTTCAGTCGCTATCGGCAAAATGATGTGGATCTAGCCGGATTTGCTACCGACCCCACCAACGTCTTTCAAATTACCGGAGCCAGAAATGTTTTTCAGAATAATGACAACATTTCGCTGGCGTATATTAATGAGGGTGTACCGGGTGGTACCAACTTTTCCGTCCGGACGTCCTACCAGCGCTTCTCCGATCAAACTGATTTAAATAATCTCCTCACCCTTCCCGGTCGGGTGCTTAATCGGGGGCCATTTTTGCCGCCGCTGGTGCTTCCCACGTTGCGGATTCCGGGGTTCACATCCAGTACTTTTTTGACAGAAACCGTGAGTGTGTCGGCGCAGGGCAATACCCCGATCGGGTCGGCCATTCTCACCTATGGGTATGACTTCAGCCGAGATAGCAATGCGTCCAGGGATTTGGTCACGACACGAACTGGCCCCCTGACCACGCGCACCTTTAACGGCCTGTTTCTGCAATCGTCTTACACTGTGATGCCGCCGTTAACGCTGGCGGCTGGCATTCGATTTGATACCTTCGACTCCACCAGCAATCGTGGCAGCGATCGCAGCGATAATGCTGTGACATTCAATGCCGGAGCCATTTATCGCCTGACGAATGAACTCGCTGTCCGGGGCAATTTTGCGCAGGGGTTCCGTCCGCCCCCGTTGCTCACATTGTTTGGCAGTAATGTGGATGGTTCGTTTTTTGCACCCACCCGTGGCCCGATCGTCGCCAATCCCGACCTAGAACCAGAGCGGGCGAACAATTTTGACATCGGCTTAAACTACTCTTCCGGCGCTTGGCGGGGGGGCGTTACCTATTTTCGGAATGACATTTCTAACTTTTTAGGGTTTGCCGCGATCGCTCCCCGTCCTACTGCGGCTGGATTAGCCAGCTTCCAAACGGCGAACAAACGGGTGATTTTGCAGGGGGTGGAAGTTACAGCGGCGTATAACTTCAGCCCTCAATGGACATTGGAGGGCAACTTCACGTATTTCGATAGTCGCGATACCAGTGGGGAGCCATTACAGCAACTGGAAGTCTTGCCTACAACGGCCTTGGTGCGGCTACGATACGATGACGGTCGCTTCAGCGGTTTCCTGCAATCCCGAATTTATGGCGGCCAGGGTACGGTTTTGCTGGCCAATAATGTATTGGGCGAAGGCAGTCCGGCTTCGACGGTGTTTGATTTGCAGGTGGGGTATCGCTTTACTCCGGGTGCCCAAGTAACGCTCAGCATTGAAAATCTGTTCAATGCGGATTATGTTTTTCCCACAGTGAATATTCCCGCTCCTGGGCTGCGGGCGTTAGTGGGCTTGCGGATTGACTTTTAATCTCTACTCTCTACTCACACTCTCCCTATGAAATCCTGGAACCTAAAAGATTATGTATTTGCGGCTTTTATGACGATCGGGATTGCGGTTGCTTCGGCGATCGCCGTGCCACTGACGTTGGGGATTCCCTTGCCTGGTGTGCGCACGATCGTTTGGGCACCCTTTGGGGGGATTTTCCTCACTTTGGGCATGGCCCGCTTACAACGAGTCGGTAGCGTTGCTTTAATGATTGGCACCTTAGCCTTGTTATTGAGTCGCTTATCGTGGATTATTACGGCTTTTCTGGTGGCATCTCTGGTGATTACAGAAGTTGTAATGCTGTTTCGAAGCAACTATCGCAGTCGCTTCAATCGCTTACTGGGGAATGTCATTTTCTTCGCCAGTACGACAGTTACAGGTGCTTTGATTGGGGCCTACACGGCTTCTCCCGGTCTGACCCAGTGGGTATCACAACCCTGGATCTTGCTCCCGATGACGCTGTTGTCTGGAGTGGCAGGCGCGATCGGGTGGTGGTTAGGGGAGTTGGTGATTAAACAACTGCAACGGGCTGGAAAACTAGATGTCGATCGCTAAATCTGCGCCTGAATCACGGGGATTTTTAACTAGAGTCAATCCTTTAGCTAAAATTATTGCCAGTTTGGTGATCACAGGGATTGCTTTTTCATTGAAAAGTGTTGTAGCAATGAGTGTTTTAGTGGCAGTGCTAGTGGGGGTGCTGCTTCTGTGCATCACTCGTGATAATATCCGTCAAATTGGACGAGGACTACTGGTTGGGACGATCGCTATCTTCCTGTTTGTGGCGATCGGGATGCTGCTCTTAAATAATGCCCAATCGGCTTTGCTGTACGGGTTACGTCTTGTGGCGATTCTACTGCCCACGCCGCTACTGGCCCTGACCACGCCACCCGCCGATCTCGTCCGTGCCCTCCAAACCGCTAAACTGCAATCGTTTCTAATCTTGAGTTTGATGTTGACCTGGCGCTTTCTACCCCTGATTCAGCAAGAAGCGCAGCGCATTTTAGAAGCTAATCAGTTGCGCGGCGTGGATTTAAGCCGACAGCCTCAACAGTGGTTTAGCGGGTTATTTGTGCCCTTAATTTTTCGGATTGTGAGTTATGCCGATGAGGTGACGATCGGGTTAGAAACCAGAGGCTATGATCCCAATGCGCCCCGCAGCCTGAGCCAGCCATTGCGATGGCGTTTCCACGATACCGTGTTTGTCGGTGGCACTCTGTTGTTAGTCGGAATTGTTAGCCTGTTGGAGCGATATTCTTAATTAGAGCCATATTCTTAAATGAATGACGCAAGCACTCACCATTACCGATTTAGCCTTTACCTATGTTGGTCGATCGCAACCAACCATCAACCACGTTCATTTATCCCTCCGTGCAGGTGAGATTGTGTTGATTGCCGGAGCAACGGGCAGCGGTAAAAGTACCTTGCTGAACTGTCTTGCGGGCATCTCGCCTCTACATACAGGGGGCCACTTGAGCGGTGAAATTCGGGCCAATGGTGAATCGCTTTTGACTTGGACAGTGCAGCAGCGATCGCGAATTCTCGGTGTTGTGTTGCAAAACGTAGAAACCCAAATCTTTACAGATCAAGTCAGTGAAGAACTGGCTTTTGGTTTGGAAAACTTGAACCTCCCCCCTACTCAAATTCAACTATTAACTGAAACGGCTTTACAGGAATTTAGCTTGCTCCGGCAACGGCATTGGCCGATCGCGCGTCTCTCTGCTGGTCAAAAACAACGGCTCATGTTGGCCTGTGTGCTGGCCATGAATCAACCTGTGCTGCTGCTGGATGAACCTTTTGCCTACCTCGATCGCGCAGGCGGCGAATTTCTCCTGCGCTTGCTCCAACAGCGGGCGGCACAGGGGCAAACTGTGGTACTCGTGGAACATCGCCTGGATTTGGTGCGGAGCATCTGCGATCGCCAGTTTTATTTTGCCGCTGGACATCTAGTTGAAATGGGTGAAACTCCTGAAATGCACCACTCAGCCAAGCCAAAAGTCAAGATGCCGAATAGTAGCATGCCAGTCATTCTGAGTGCTCATGTCTCTAGTTTGCCCTCCTCCCCCTCCGGCTCGCTGCTGGTGACTCGCAACGTGCGTTTGGGGAACTATCCCGCTTTTCCCGATCTTGCCGTAGTTCCGGGAGAAATAGTATTACTCAAGGGCGACAACGGTTGCGGTAAAACAACATTCCTGAAACTCGTATGCGGCTTACTCAAACCCACTACTGGTTGCATTGAATTGTTAGGCCGCAATATCCAGAAACAGCGAGTTGTTGAAATCGCCAAAACAGTCGGGTTTGTTTTACAAAATCCGAATCATCAATTGTTTGCAGAGAGCGTCCGGCAAGAGGTGATGCAATCGGGGGTGAGTGCCGCGATCGCGGCGCACCTGTTAGCGCAATTGCAATTAAGCGATCAGGCTGAGCAACACCCCCAATCTCTGTCTCAGGGCCAAAAACGGCGCTTAGCGTTGGGCGCAGTGCTGGCTCGACAACCGCGACTTTGCTTGCTGGATGAGATTACCGTGGGGCAAGATCCACGATCGCTGGCGTTAATGCTGCACGTTCTCCAAGCCTTTACCCAACAGGGCGGCACGCTCATCCTTACCAGCCATGATCCCCAGGTTGCAGACACACTCAACGCCAGAATTATCGAATTTCTTTAGTGTGCCATGCTCGCCCCGGTTGGCGCGACAGCTGGTTGGAGCAAACTCAGCAAATGCCCGTCCGGAGTGCGGACAGCGGCAACCTTACCGAAAGACGGTTCGCGCACTCGGCCCTCTAGCGTTGCGCCCATTTCTTCCAACTTGGCCAACATCGCATAGACATCATCCACATGGAAGCTGAGGATTGGGGTATCGCCTGCATTATAGGGATGTTCAGCCCCATGTAGAGCGATCGTCGTGCCGCCTGCATCCAGTTCAGCCCATCCAGGACTGGCCATTTTCACAGCCAAACCCAAGCCTTCGTGATAGAACTTCACCGTGGCTGGGATGTCTTTAACCATCAACATAACGTGTTTAAATTCGGCTGACATGACTTACTCCTTGAATTTCAGATTGCAATAAGTTTTCTGCAAGGTTCTCTTTCTCGTCTACAGGATGTGTCGGCTTCAGCTTAGTTTAAGGTGAATGTTCCAATGCTTGCAACCTTAGTTTTCGTTGCCTGTCAAACTAAAGTTCAAAATGTGTTGTGCGGTAATTTCGGGTTGCTCGATATGGGGGACGTGCTTGCAAGCTCGAATCCAGCGGAGTTGGCTGTGGCGAATCTCTTGATGGAAGCGATCGGCATCAGCGGTACCCAAAACATCATCCCCTTCACCCCACAAAATTAGCGTGGGTTTGTCAATGTGGCGAATGCGATCGGGCAGGAATCCATAGCCCCCACTTTTGGTAAATGAAATCATGGAATCGTGCCACCCTGGCATTTCGGTATGAACTACCGAACAGCGCAACAGGTCTTGGACATCAGTAGTTGCCTGCGTGGCGATGCAGAATTCTAGTGCCTTCAACTTCCGTTGACGTAAATATTCAACCGCTAAATAATCGAACGGTGGAAATAAGAATTTGACGTAAGGCGGCGGCCCTGTGTACCCAACGCTATCAATGAGGATCAATTTGGCGACCGCTTCGGGATGGGAAAGGGTGAAATCGATCGCCACGGCTCCACCCATCGACGCCCCCAGCAGAATCACAGGTTGATTAATTTGAGTTTTCCAAAAGTGGTAGAGGTGAATTTTGATGTGTTCTGGCGTACAGGCAACCGTCGCTGGTCGAGTGGTAAAGCCAAAACCCAGGAGATCAACGCACCAGGCGGTTTGGCCGGTCAACAATGGTAACAGAAAGCGAAACTCCAGGAGGGAACTATCGAAGCCATGTAAACTCAACAGGGGGACATGCTCACGAATTTGTTTGACAAATGCGGTTTCAATTGGCTGCGGCTGGAGTGGCGTGGCGATCGCGCATCGTTGCATAGACTGAACGAACCGACAGGCAGCCGGATGCGTGAGCTGCTGAACTGACGTTGGCAAAAACGGCGGGAAGGGGTTAGTCATCGGTGGCTATATCGCTTTGGTCAGAACACTGAGGACAAGGTGAGCGTTGAAAAGCCAAGACGGGATAGGTGTTCTGACTTGCCTCGTTCGACTGAGCGCTCACGCCGAAGTCTGCCAGATTACATAGGGCAACGGCTATAAATCTGACTTCTGACCGCTACCCTTGACTACACTACACAAGTAACATCCAAACTTTGAGATTCTCCTGGTTGCCTGACTCCCAACTCAATCTGGGCTTCGATGTCGCGATAAATCTCCTGAAGTTGCTCGCGTTCTACCGCGCTGGGTTGCCAATAGCCGCGATGGTCGGCTTCTCCCAATTTACGAATAATTTCGGCTGCCGCATACGGATTGTTTTGCAGCATGCGCTGGCGCATCACCTCGTCAAAGACAAAGCGATCGGCCACTTTGCTCCAGGTGGCACTGCCAACACTTTGCGTTAACGCATCCAAGCCAATCAAATATTCCACCCGGTTCGCGATCTCCTGCGCTCCTTTGTGATCATGATGCAGCATCCCATCGATCCATTTAGGGTTTAACAAGCGACTGGTTACGCCCTGCCGCACGGCTTCGGTAATGGTTTTAACGTGAATGCGTTCTTTAGTGGTATCGGCAATCAACACGGGTGGACGCTCCCCACTCACCATCGTGGCCGCCTGGGCCATGCCGCCGAAAAACTCGTAGTAGTGGTCTAAATCAGTGACTTCAAACTCGTGAGAGTCGCGCACCTGGGTAATAAACTGGGTACGGCCCAGAGCGGCAGTCAATGCTTGTCGAGATGCGGTGCCTGGTAAGCGATCGCCATACAAATATTGCGTTCGGTTGATATACAGCTCGCCTAAATCAGCTTCCTGTTCCCAGGCTGCCGTTTCAATCATCGTACTCAAGCCATTGCCATACTCACCAGGGGGTGGGCCAAATAAGCGAGCGGCGGCTAACTGCAAGGCTTGTGGAGCGGCACCCAGTTCTGCCGCTAGAGCGATCGCATGGCGGCGCACTGCATTCAACTCCAGCACCTCATCGAGCTGAGCGACTGTTTGAAAGGCCAGGTCAATCAGGCGAACCAGGTTGGGAAACAGATCCCGGAAAAACCCACAAATATTCACTGTGACATCGACTCGTGGCCGCCCCAACTCCGCCAGCGGAATGACCACTGGTTTCAGGAAATAGCCCTGCCCCCGCTCGACCTTCACCCCGATGTAGCGCAAGATTTGCCCAATGGTTTCGCCGTAGGTTTTGCACGTTTCAAAGCCCCACAAAATCACGCCCACCGCATCAGGATAGGTTCCATGTTCAGCGTGATAGCGCCGCACGGTTTCTTCCGCAATCTGGGCACCACGCTCGTAAGCGCTGTCAGTTGGTAACTTGGTTGGATCAAACTGGAAGGTATTGCGCCCAGTGGGATAGGTGTGGGGCGATCGCACGGGATCGCCGCCTAACCCCGGCTCCACGTACCCTCCCGCCAATGCGTGCAGCAGTGATCCCAACTCATCAGTGGTTTCAATGGATTGGGCAACTTGTTCCAGAAAGGCTAACGCTGGTTGGCAATGGGTGCGGAGATCAGGGGAAAACTTAGGACCGACGCTCGCCTGCCCACTCACCATTGCAGCAATCATGTCGCGACTTTGTTGGGCTAAGGTTTCAATGCGGGCATCTGCCTGATCCAATAACTGGTCATAATTTAAGCCTTGCGTCTCAGCGATGAGGCGAGGCAGAGATGGTGTTTCCGGACGATCGTACCGGGCGACCAGATTCAGATAATCAATTAATCGATCGGCATGCAAACGATCGCCAAACGTATGCAACCCAACTGGAATCGCCACTCGCTTCAGGTCAAATAAGTCAGTGTGGAGTATTTCTAACGCGGCTTCATAATGTGTAAAATCAAATGCTTCAAGGGTGTCGATCGTGTGTAATTGATTGATTTGAGTTGAAGTCAGCAGCAATGGCACATCATAGTCGGCACACGTGGCAACAATTTGTTTCAAAATGTTTATTGCTCGCGGCAAACTAGCCTGTCTCTGCACTTCATACTCGTCGATCAGGTCTTCTAAATGCTCGAGATATTCATACAATCCGGCTGGAACGAAAGTTGGTGATGCATAACTGATCAGTTGGGCGTAGCTGCGGCGCTTGGCGATCGTGCCCTCCGACACATTGACCACATGATAAACATAGGTGTGGGGCACCGCTCCCAAAAGCGCATCTGGAGCCGAATCTGAGGATAACGCAACCTGCTTGCCAGGGAGAAACTCGAACGTTCCATGAGTGCCTACATGCACTACCGCATCTGCATTCCAGCCATCGGGTTCTTCCAACCAGCGGTAAAAAGCGGTGTATTGATGGTGGGCCGGGAGACTCTCATCGTGCTGCAACTTAGTCGGGTCTTCGTGGACGCCCCGCGATGGTTGAATCGCCACTACCACGTTGCCAAATGAGATGCCTGCCAGCAAGATGTCATTTCCATCTACCATCAAATCGCCGGGTGGAAGTCCAAATATTTTTTCTGTTTGTGATTGAAGCGTCTTGGGTAGGTGTTGATACCAGTTCAAATAGGTTTTTAATGGCACTCGAATCGCATGTTTAGCGGTGAGATAAATAGAAGTGAAATCGCCATTGTGAAGTAACCCTCGACTCAAAAATAGGTCTTTCAAGGTGTTGGGTTCCGGTGGTGTGACTTGATAACCAGCAGCTTGCAGTTGCACCAAGATGGCTTCAACTGAGGCGAACACATCCAGAAAGGACGCTGTGCCTAATGTGCCTTCGCTGGGCGGATAGTTGAACAAGACGATCGCAACTCGTTTATCAGCATTGGGTTTGCGACGTAAGGCAATGCGTTTCAAGATGCGCTGGGCCAGTCGTTTGCCGCGTCCAGGAATGGGTGTGGCGACTGGGGCGGGGGCGGCTGTAGGCCGGTGGGAGGTGATTGTATGGGTGTTTGGCTGCGGTTGGCCTAACCCATAAAGGATGATGGGATCGATCGCTCCGTCCAGTTCGGGGAACGCCACGGTGGCAAGAGTCTCGACGGGTGGCAAACCTTCAGCCGTTTGTTCCCATTGGGCAATTTCTCGATTATTTGACGTGATCGCCACATAGTAAGGAATGTCTAATGCCTGAAGTAGAGCGATCGTTTTTTCGGGGTTGCCACCCAATGGCCCGCCATCCAAGCGGAACCAGAGCAGAGACACGATCGCGTCGCAGATTGGTTTCCCCTGATGGAAGAAATGCTGCCGCATGGCATCGGCGGTACCAATCCCATCGGCACAGAAGGGGAGCACATTGGCGTCACGGGCTAATTCGGCCAACAGTTCTTGCCCGCCCGCCAGGTTCGTGGTCATGCTGGTGCCGCTGTAGAAAATGACTGCCACCGTCGGTCGAGCGGGGTCAGGCGGGTGTTGCGCCATGTAATCGGAGTAGGTGGAGTAGCGCGGCCCAACGCGCCCATGACCAGAGCTGAGATCTATCGCGACAAAGCCAAAGTCGGGATAGACGATCGGGGCGGCGGCTTCGGTCTCAACCCCGGCATACTCAGCCGCAACGAACCGCAACAGATTCGCGATATTTTCAACTCCAGAATTTGTCCAATAACTGACACATTTGGCCCAGTTTTGAGCATGGCGCTTGGCTGCTGGCGGCAGCATTTCGACCATGCGGTTAATGCCTGCCTCAAACCCAGCCGGTGCAGCTTCCTGGCTCCCGGTGACCGGGGGGCGGCCTTTTCCTGGTGCGGCGATCGAAAACTCACCCATTCGCAACAAGGCCATCACACTCGGGCCGCCGCCAAATACGGGAATAAAGGCAATTTCCTGGCCTTGCGTTTCGACAAAAGCGCGACGAATTAGCGAAGTGGCGAACTCCGGATTGCCCCGCAGATCAAACAGAACCGCTTTGGATGCCCGAATCGTGGTGAGAACCTGGTCTACGATGTCTGGCTCATCTTGAAGTTGATGAATCAGGAGTGGTGTTACCTCAAATTGCTGACCCTCGCGATCGTGGATCTGTTGGAGCGCATTAGCTAGGTCTCCTAGTGGAGATGCCGAGGAGATGAGAGTTAACTGGGGCAACTTATTCACCATAAAAGCTCACTTCTGATGGCCATTTCAACAAATCCACAATTGATGGGAAGGACTGGAAGCATGGCGGCTCACTGATTTTCTGCTTTCATCCCGCCGCCTCCCAGAAGGATATGGCTTCCTCACTGAATCTTCAAGGGTGTCAGGCCAGTAATACCCTTCTGCCCTCTGCTTTACTTTGTGGTAAGCACGAAAGATCTAGCTTTAGGTCATTCTGAGCTAAAAAAAACTTACGTATGATAGCCGCTGTAATCCATGCGATCGATGATGAATAACCTCTGGACTTCTTTTGCCCTCAGCTTGCCATCGGTGCAAAATTTTCTAGCACCGTTGCTTCCATCTGGCCCCATTACCGATCCGGTCGCGATTTTCTTGATTATTCTCGCGATTATGCTGGTCGCGCCGCTACTGTTTGAGCGGATTCGCTTACCCGGCATTGTGGGGTTAATTTTGGCTGGGGTGGTGGTGGGGCCGCATGGCCTTGGCCTGCTGGAACGGGATACCACGATCGTCCTGTTGGGGACTGTGGGGTTGCTGTTTCTCATGTTTATGGCTGGACTGGAAACCAGCCTGGACGATCTGAAATACAACGCTGATAAAGCCATAATTTTTGGGATCGGCACCTTTGCTGTGCCTATGTTGCTGGGAGTTGGGGCGATGATGGCGTTGGGTTATGGCTTCTTAGCCGCGATTTTAGTAGCATCGTGTTTTGCCTCTCATACGCTGCTGGCATTGCCGATCGTCAGCAAGTTGGGCATCATGCGATCGCCCGTTGTCACTGCAACTTTGGGGGGAACTCTAATCACGAATGTTCTGGCGCTGCTTGTATTGGCCGTGGTCGTCAAAGCGCACCAGGGCAATTTGACACTGGAATTTTGGCTGTTTCTCATTCCATCTTTAGCGGTTTACACCTTTGCCACTTTATGGGGTGTGCCCAGGTTGGGCCGCTGGTTTTTCCGGCGCTTTGGTCACGATGAAGGGGCAGAATTTACCTTTGTCATTGCCACTTTATTTGTGGTGTCTTACTTTGCCAAACTGATTGAAATTGAACCAATTATTGGCGCTTTTCTGGCTGGTATTGCCATTACTCAATTGATTCCGCAATTGAGTCCATTGATGAACCGAATTCAGTTTATTGGCAATACATTATTTGTGCCATTCTTTTTAATTTCAGTGGGCATGTTAGTGAACCCGCTGATTCTAATTCAGGAACCAAAGTCATTATTGGTTTCCGCGGTGATGGTGGTCGTGGCGATCGTCGCCAAGTTCGTTCCCGCTTGGGCTGCGGGCAAATGGTTCAAATTTGATGCCGCAAACATGATGGTGATGTTTGGGCTGTCGGTGGCGCAAGCAGCCTCCACTCTGGCTGCCATCACCGTAGCCTACAACATCAAACTGGTGGATCAGCTGACCGTCAACGGCACGATCGCTATGATTTTGGTGACGTGTATTGCGTCTCCTTGGGTGACTGCACGTTGGGGCAAAGGGATGAAATCCAGTCCTGCCGCCCCTGCCTCCGTCGAGTTGAGTGACGTGGCCCAGACGCCTAAATACCGCATTCTGGTTCCAGTCGCCAACCCCAGCACGGAAGACAACTTGCTGCAACTGGCATTGATCCTGGCTAAAAGTACCGATGGCACGCTGTTACCGTTGCATGTGTTAAGTGACCAGGCTGGGCCGATTTCCACCGAGGCCAAATTACAACAAGAGCGATTGCTGGCTGCCGCCGAGACGATCGCTCATGCCGCTGTCACTAATGTCGAAACCATCGGGCGGGTGGATGATGCGATCGATAAAGGCATTTTACGCACCACCCAAGAACACAAGGCCAACCTGATCATTTGTGGTTGGAAAGGCTATTCCACCTATCGAGATAACTTCTTTGGTAGCGTGATCGACAATGTGGCGCGGCGAACCCCGGTTCCGATGCTGATTACCCGCTTCACTCAACCCATCCAGACTACTCAACGGATATTTTTGGCCGTCTCAGAGGCGGAAGCAAAAGAGCCGAGTTTTGCGCAAACGTTGGTCTTAACCCAAGCCCTGGCAACCGAGCTAAAAGCGAAACTCCACATTCTAGAAGTATTGCCGCATGCTCGTGCCCGCTCGAAACCTGCAATGCCCCCGTTGGAGGAGGGGGATGTGCCTGTGCAGCGCGTCCGGGGGGATTTTGTCAACCAGGTGGCGCGGATCTTAGAAGCTGATGATTTACTGGTGTTGATGCATAATGCCCATCCGGAACGCATTGGGGCACCCACTTTGGGGAATGCGCCGGAAGCGATCGCCCGTCAGCATCCCGATCACTCAATCATCATTGCCCACTTTCCGCGTTCGTTTTGATACATCGCTAAGCGAAAACTCTCTGCCTTCTGCCCTTCGCCTTTTGCCTTTCTGCACTAAGGGATTTGCGAGTTAATAGCGTCCCAACCAGACGAGTTTCGACTTCGCTCAACTCTCGACACCTGAGGGTTGAGCGAAGTCGAAACCCGATTCACGAAGTACTTTATTTTTATGCAAGTCCCTAAGGTTCCAGGAGCAACAACTTCAAGGAGGCGAGTTGCACCATCCAGGGGGTCGGGCGTTGCTTCAAGTTGTCCCACTTTTCCTTAAACACTTCCGCCTGGACATGGTAATCCTGAGGATGGCGGGGAGGCGCGTTGAACTTGAGAAACAGCGTCATGCGGTGGGGAGTCTCGCTGGTAGAGACGAGCCAACAAGGAAAGGTGTTTTCCTGGTTGGTCGGGCGATCGAGAAAGCGAAATTGATGGGCTCGAAATCCTACATAGGTCAGATGTGGCGGTAAGGCTTCAGTGATTTTGAGTTGGATGCCCCAGTCGATCGCCATGATTGCTTGATCGGCGATCGGTGTGGCCGCAGAAATATTTTTACATCCCGTTAGTTGGGCTACTGCCAGACGACCCGGACGTTCAAAAATGTCATGTTTAGAGCCATAAGTCGTGATTTGACCAGCGTCCAATACCAAAAGTTCTTCACACGCTCGATAGGCTTCTTCCAGATTGTGGGTGACAAATAAACTGACCCCATTGAATTCACGCAACCGATTAATGGTGAGCTGTTCCATCTGGTTCCGGAGATGGGTATCTAGCGCCGAAAAAGGTTCGTCCAGAAGAATTACTTCTGGTTCGCTAGCCAGCACTCGGGCCAGGGCTACGCGCTGTTGCTGCCCACCAGACAATTGGTGCGGGTAGTGGGTTTCATATCCCTGGAGTTTTACCGCCGCCAGTTGGGCCGTCACGCGCTGCCTAACCTCTTGAGCAGTGCCAACTTTGGGCAGTCCGAAGGCCACATTTTGGGCCACCGTCATGTTAGGAAACAGAGCATAATTTTGTACCAGGAAACCGACCTTGCGATCGCGGCTGGGCAGGTTAATGCCGCGTTTCGCATCAAACAAAACTCGACCATTCAGGACAATTTGGCCTCTGGTGGGCGTTTCCATGCCCGCAATGCAGCGCAGCAGCAGACTTTTGCCCGTCCCGGAGCTACCCAAAACACCCAAGGTTGATGCGGGGGCGGCAAACGCCAAATCAAGATGGAAATTGACCAGGTGCTTTTGAATGTTGACCACTAACCCAGACTGGCCTTGGCCACTGGCATTTTGAGGCAAAGATTGTTCTGGAGGGGCAGCAACGGTCTGTTTTGGAGTAGCAGTGCCTTTGCTTGCCGTCCCCGTCCGTAATCGCCGCTGTTGATGCTGGGTCTGCCACAGATTGACGGCAAAAATGCCCGAAAGAGAGATCATCATTATCACGATCGCCCAAAACCAGGCTTCTTGCATAGCTCCGGCTTCCACTGCAAAGTAAATTGCCATCGGAATGGTCTGGGTTTGACCGGGAATATTCCCCGCTAACATCAAGGTGGCACCAAATTCTCCCAAGGCACGGGCAAAAGCTAGCGTGGTGCCAGCCAAAACTCCTGGCAATGCGAGAGGCAGCATGACTCGAAAAAAAACGGTCCATTCCGACGCTCCCAATGTCCGAGCGACGGCCAGCAGATTTTCATCAATTTGTTCAAGCGCACCCAATGTCGTGCGATACATCAATGGAAAGGACACCACGATCGCAGCAATTGTGGCTCCATACCAGGTGAACACCACACTGAAGTCAAAACCCTGAAGCAACTGCCCGACGGGACCGTGTTTGCCTAAAAGCAAGAGCAACAAAAAGCCCACCACCGTGGGGGGCAGAATCAACGGCGCAACAAAGATCCCTTCTAACAAAGCCCGCCCCTTGCCGTGGTAATTCAACATGCCATAAGCAATAGCAATTCCTACGACAAAGGTCACGATCGTCGCCAGGGACGAGACCTTGAGGGAAATCCACAACGGAGAAAGATCCATACTTACCTCACGCGATGTGCGATTTAATCGTCAAAAGTGCTGTTTTCTCGTGGAGCGGGCATCTTGCCTGCTCGGATTGGGCGGACAAGATGTCCACCCCACAGGGATTGATCAAAAGTTGCACATCGCGTTACCTCGGTACAATAAAGCCGTATTTCCGCAACACACGTCTGGCTTCTTGACTGGATAGAAATTTCAGAAACGAGCGAGCCGCATCCGGTTTTCTGCTTTGCTTCAAAGCAGCCATCGGATACACGATCGGCGAATGCAGCGCATTATCTGCGATCGCTACAACCCGAACCTGGTCTGAAATTTTGGCATCAGTGGCATACACCATGCCAGCATCGACATTGCCACTTTCGACTCCAGCCAGCACCTGCCGCACATTATTGCCGTAAACAAACTTCGACTTCACTGCATCCAATAGTTTCAGTTTCTGCAAAACTTGCTCTGCATACTGTCCAGCAGGAACACTTCGAGGTTCGCCAATAGCAATTCGCCTGACAGTCGATCGGGTCAAACTTTGAAAGTTACTCACCGCTTTAGAATTCCTTGGCCCAATTAGCACCAATCGGTTGCTGGCCAAATTGCTGCGCGTCCCTGGGATTAATTGCCCCTTCTGATCCAGCGCATCCATTTGGCGATTCGCTGCCGAAATAAAAACATCAACGGGTGCGCCCTGTTCAATTTGTTGTAATAACGCGCCTGAAGCTCCAAAGTTAAACGTTACCTTAACTCCAGGGGCGGCTTTTTGATACAGGAGCCTGATTTCTTCAAGGACATCCTTCAAACTGGCCGCAGCCGATACAAGCAAACTTGAGGACTGCGAGTAGGCCGGGATGTGGCGGCCCAACTGTAACCCCGCTGCCGCTAGAAAACCTATCAGTGCCAGCCCTGATAAGCCTAAAATTTGCCTGCGTTTCATCACCACTCCTTCATTATCCTGAGTCCAACTCACCGTAAAAAGAGTGGAAAGTTGGTCGTCTTAACTACAAAGCCACAAAGCTTAAACTTTCTCTGTGTCTCTGTGTCTTTGTGGTGAATATCACGCAGCAGTCTTCTCCAGGGTGCTGTGGACTTAGTGGGTTTTCCGAGTGTGACCGCCGGTTTTGTGTTCCAAAATCTCCTTCAAAACCAGTGTGACGATCGCCAAAAGTGCCAGCAACACAGCCGCCGAGTAGGCCGCTTCCGTATCGTAATTTTTATAGGCTTCCTCCACAAACAACGGTAAACTCTGCGTTAGCCCCGCAATATTGCCTGACACCACCGCCACCGCCCCAAATTCGCCCATCGCGCGCGCATTCGTGAGCAATACGCCATAAAGTAAGCCCCAGCGGATGCTGGGCACAGTCACTCGCCAAAACGTTTGCCACGGGTTTGCCCCCAACGTGTATGCCGCTTCTTCTTGATCTGTGCCTTCTTCTTCTAAAACTGGAATCACTTCTCGCGCCACAAAAGGCATGCTCACAAATGCTGTGGCCAGTACCATCGCTGGGAGGGCAAACACAATTCGAATGTCTCGTTCGATCAGCCATTCCCCAAACCAGCCTTGGCGACCATAGACCAGCATAATCATCAAACCTGCAACAACTGGAGAAATCGCGAATGGGAGATCAACAATACTCAACAGTAAAGTCCGTCCTGGAAATCGCTTATTAGCCACAGCCCAAGCGGTACAGAGGCCGAAGATGGTATTGATCGGAACCGCGATCGCCGCAAGTACCAGCGTCACGCGAACGGCATCTTGAAAATAGGGTTCACTTAGGTTTTTGAGAAATGGCCCCCACCCGTTGTGAAATGCCTGGTAAAAGACATTTGCCGCAGGAATATACAGAACTAGCGCCAGAAAGAGGATGGCAATTCCGATCAAAACAATTGGAATCCAGTTGAGACGGCGGTGCGGCTTACTTTGTGGCGACAGTTCTGAGGTTTGCCAGCTTGGTTCCACCAAATTGTTAGTCATACTGTTTGCCCCACTCTTGAATAAAGTTAATCACCAGCAACATCACCAACGAAATCATGATCAGCACCATACTGATCACAGTTGCCCCAGCATAGTCGTATTGTTCCAGTCGTTGAAAAATGAGAACTGGCGCAATTAGATCTCTAAAGGGTGTATTGGAGGAGATGATCACGGTTGAGCCGAATTCTCCAACCGCACGGGAGAAGCCCAGGGCCACTCCTGTCAAGATTGCTGGAAATAACGGTGGTAACAAAACCCGCCAGAAAGTTTGCCAGGACGATGCACCGAGCGACCAGGCGGCTTCTTCGGTTTCACGTTCCATCTGCATGAGAACTGGCTGCACAGTGCGCACAACGAATGGCAGCGAGATGAACATCATGGCAATGCCGACCCCCAACCGCGTAAATGCAATCTTGATCCCAAAGGGCGCAAACAGCGAACCAATCCATCCATTTTCGCTGTAGACGGTTGCTAGCGTTAACCCTGCCACTGCGGTGGGGAGGGCGAAGGGCAGGTCGATCGAGGCATCAATGAACCGCTTTAAGGGAAAGGTGTAACGCACCAGCACCCAGGCAATTAGCACCCCAAATAGGCCATCAATCAGAGCCGCAATGAGCGAGGTGGTGAAGGTGACATCATACGTAGAAAGGGCGATCGGGCTGGTGGCAATGCGCCAAAATTCGGCTGGCCCAATGGTCAATGATTTGGTGAACATTGCCGCGGTCGGCATAAATAACATCAATGTCAAATAACCCAGCATGATCCGCCAGGTCCACGGCATGTGCATCAGCGAATGCCAAAAGACTTTCCAGGGTGAGTCGTTATTGATGCCAGAAATGTTACGAGCAGTTGTCATGAATGGATGCGTTCAAGTAGGTCAAACGTGAGTTTACGGCAGAAGTCTCAGGTGAACGAGAGCAGAAAGCAGAACGGTCATGATTGGGCAATTTGAGTGCGAATTTGATCAAATTTCCCGCCATCTTCAAACGCTTTTTGTGCTTGCTGCCAGCCACCAAATTCGTCAATTCTACCCAGTTGCTTTACGGGCGGAAACTTCTCCGCAAACTCCGGTTCCTGGCGTAACTCACCCAACGGGCGGAAGCCGACCTTGGCAAATTCGCGTTGCGCTTCTGGCGTGAATAAATACTCCACAAAGGCTTGCGCTACTTCGCGCGTACCGTGTTTGTCAACGCTCCTGTCAATGACGGTAGCTGGCGTATCGATGGAAATATTGATGTCAGGAATAACGTAATTTAGCTTTTGCCCCTTTTGAATTGCGAGAATCACTTCATTCTCGTAGTTCATCAAGGCATCTCCCTGACCTTGAGTGGCAAAGGCATCGGTGGATTCTCGCGCATCTCTGGCAAGAACAACCACATTTTTGTAGGCATTGGTGACGAACTCTAACGCTTGAGCTTCATCCGCCCCATTTCGCTTGGCGTAGTTCCATAGGGCAAAGAAATTCCAGCGGGCACCTCCCGATGTTTTGGGGTCGGCAGTCACCCAGGTCACATCAGACCGGGCCAGGTCTTGGAAGGTTGTGATGTTTTTGGGGTTGCCTTCGTGAGTAACAATGGCTGCAACCGTTTCGCCGACAATGCCTCGATTGGGTACCCGCTGCGTCCAGTCGGCGCTAACGTATCCGGCTTGCACGAGTCTGTTGACATCGGCCCCGATCGCTAAATGCACCACATCCGCAGCCAATCCATCCATGATGGCTCGAGTTTGGGCACCGGAGCCACCATAGCTTTGGTTGAAGAAAACGTTTTGTTGATGTGCTGCTTTCCACTTCGCTTGAAACTTAGGAATGATGGCTTGATACGCGGTTCTGGGAATTGTGTAAGCCACTAGGGTGAGTTCCACATCTGGCTTTTGCGGTGATGTGGTTGAAGCTGGATCGCGGTTGGCGCACGCTGCAACTGTGCCACTCAGGACGATTCCAAGCAGAAATAGGAAACTCAGGCTTTTGAGCGAATTCCAGCGAAACTGCCTGGACAGACCTGCAACAAAGTGCTTTCCTTGCTTCACAAATGCGTGCCATCGATTCATATCAATCCTACTTTTCAGGGAAAATACGGTTAACCGCTAGGAATATGATTATTTAATGAGGTCGATCGTACAAGTCGGTTTCATGAAATGCAAGCAAATTCGCTCAAAATCATGCGTGAATCTTGTGACATGCGTTCCAACAGTTTGTGATCGGTGGAATGCTGTTGGTGAGGTTTCATGCTTCTAAGGAATCAGCATAATGAAGAGTGATGTTGTTGACGTGTGGGCAACCTGTGGTGAATGCCTTCAAAAAGCCATCTGAGTTTCAGTTTCCCTGGTTTGGAGCCAGCCTGGTAGGAATTTGGTTATTGTCGCTGGGATTGCGATTTTGGGGCCTCGATCGCTTTAATACGCTGGTTTTTGATGAGGTGTATTACGCCAAGTTTGCGCATAATTACCTCAGTCAAACTCCCTTTTTTGATGGGCATCCGCCTTTGAGCAAATACATCATTGCGATCGGGATGTGGCTGGGCGACCAAATGCCGTTTGGCCAGACTGAAAAAAATGGCCTAACGGGAGGATTATACGCTCCCTGGACTTACCGCTGGATCAATGCTTTGACCGGATCACTGATTCCCCTGGTGATTGCTGGCATTGCCTATCAACTGTTACGCCGCCGCAGCTTTGCTGTAATTGCTGCTCTGTTTGCGGCGTGGGATGGGCTGTTTCTGGTGGAATCTCGGTATGCCCTCAACAACGTATATTTGGTTATTTTCGGCCTGTTGGGGTGGTGGTTTCTGTTGCTAGCGTTGCATAGCAGGCAAGATAACTCTATTCCAGTAGCGAGGCTGTTGCCACGATCGCTCTGGTTCGTGCTGGCAGGAGTGGGCTTTGGTCTATCTGTGGCGATTAAGTGGAATGGGTTGTGGTTTTTGTTGGGGGCTTATGGTCTGTGGCTGGTGGCGCAGGGGTTGGGTTGGCACGCTGAGCGCCAACCCAAGCGACCGCGAGAGATGGCTGATCGAGAATCTCTTCCAGCGGTGTCGCTAACGAGTGCGATCGCCCAGCACGCTAGTCCCTTGCCGCGCCTAATGCATATGCGCTGGTGGCAGATGGGGCTTTATCTGGGCGTGATTCCTTTCCTCACCTATGCGCTCACCTGGTTGCCCCATCTGCAATTGAATGCTAAGCAAGGTTATTGGCAGGATTTCTGGGCCTTGCAATTCGAGATTTTGAGTTACCACAACCGCGTTGGGGCGGGGCCGGAAGTTCACCCTTACTGTTCAACTTGGTACAGTTGGTTGGTGATGTGGCGGCCTGTGGCTTATTTCTATCGCGTCACGGGCCGCGGCGACCCACTGCCAACAGAACAGACATTACCACCCACAACGCCGGATCAGGTAATTTATGATGTGCATGCGATCGGGAACCCTTTCCTGTGGTGGCTGTCTACTTTGGCGATCGCTCTCGTCCTGGGTCTGACCATTCGCTTGATGGCTCAACATCTCCACCGGAGACAATCTTCTGGGCTGCGAACCAGAGGTGCTACACTTGCCATTGATCGGGGATTGAGTCTGGCAGAGCAGTGGTTGATGGTGTTCTTGACTGTGAACTACCTGGCCAATTTGCTGCCGTGGGTGCGGGTGACGCGGTGCATCTTCATTTATCACTATATGGGAGCACTGGTGTTTGCCTCGCTGGCGCTGGCGTGGCTGGTTGACCGTTGGCTGCACAGCGATCGTCCGTTCGTTCGTTATCTAGGCATTGCAACCTGCTTGGGCATTGGGCTGGCGTTTCTTTATTGGCTGCCAATTTACTTAGGCTTGCCCATCACCTCAGAGGAGTTTAGAAGACTAATGTGGCTACCATCCTGGGTCTGAGGGTAGTGTTAGTTTGGAGGGGTTGAAAACCTTCAAGCTATCGCATTTCTTTAAGTATCTAGACCCGCGCATAAGTGAAAAATGCTAGGGGTTTTGCATTGCGGGTTGAGGTCAGGGTGCAGAGACGTGCTTCAATGTTAAGTCTAGATTTGAGGTTGGATTGAGTTCTCGCTTCGCGATCGAGTCTTTGCAGGTTTGAAGATCGTAGTTTGTATTGTCGTCCTGCCACTACCAACGTATCAACCGAGTCAATTATGCCAGCTACAGAGCCAGCTCAAATTTATCGTAATGTCATGGAGCCTTTGGTAATCCAAGAGTTTGAACATCAATTTAGGCAATTACCAGCCAAGGTCGCTCAGTACGTCAATAAAGCCGAAGTCGTTGCTTATGCCCTGAATCGGCTTCCGCCGCTCTACGCCACGAGTGAACGCGGATGGCAGCAGCAGCAGGCTCGAGCCGATCGAGAATTGGCACCCAAAATTGCCGCCGCAGTCCGGCAGGCGATCGCGGCGGTTCAGCGTGACCCCATTCGGGCGACGACTCCGCTCAGAGTGGATGGCGATCGTGATGTGCATATGGCTCTGCGCGAGTTGCAAGAACTACTCCATGTAAACGACTTGTCGTGGCAAAATTTGGCTGATATTGTGGAGCGAGAATTGATTCGAACTGCGCGAGGTGAAGTATCCTGGCGGAAACGCGGAAGCCGCGTGGCTGAGAGTGAAGAATGGCAAGATCGCCGTTACATGTTATGAGTAGAGGCTCGACTCAATGGGTTAAGTGGTGTGGCATTGGTTGGATTGGGTTGCAGACGATCGCGCTTGTGCCGTCATTAGGGGTTGCTCAGGCTTTTGGTGAGGAGCGATCGCTGGCAGACTTGCAAACTTCTGCCCTGACATTGAAGGCCATTCAAGCGTCAAAGAATACGGTTTCTGCCGACTTGAAAGCATTATTGCTGGGTCAGCCTTTAGCGGGTGTTGTGACCTCAAGAACCCCCTCCCCCATTCGGCTATCACTGCCCAGCTTGTGGTGGATTAGCGCCCAACTTGCTGAACTGCAACAGAATGGGAATCAAGTTATTCAAGATTGGATTGCGGCCCCTGGTCAATTTGGCCAACCCGGACAAATTGACTTGTTAGTCAACCGACAACAATGGAGCATGATGGACTATTTGCAGCGCTATGAACTTGTGCGAAAGTTCAGCACGATCGCTCGTAGCTATGGCTTCAATACACGGGTGTACGACAGTCCCGATCGCTATCCTGTGGCATTCTACATCTGCGATTTCAGTTCAGGCACTGCCACGATGCTGCAATCACCCCAACTGCAACGTGCCCCCGTAGATTCGCAAATGGGCATCGCCCTCCGCGAGCAGTCGAACTCTCTCACCTGCAACCTGGACATCGTTAGTTCCCGTAGTTTACGCCGTCAACCTGAACCGCTCCCGCCGCTCGACTCAGACAAAAAGCTCGGCAACTGAAATGGTGAATCCTGCCAACACCGTTTGAGTCGTAACCGCATCATGTGCTGTGAATACCTGCCAATTGTCCTGAGTTGCAATCATCACCAGTTGATTTTCAGGAAACAACAGCCACACCTCCTGACAGCCCGATCGCAAATATTCCCGTGCTTTACTGAACAGGGTTTCCGCTTTGTCGTCCGGCGAAGCCACTTCCCCAATCAGCGAGTAACTTTGGGGCAAAATGGCGGGGCTGCCGTATTGTTCTACTAACTCAGCCGTTAAATAGGCGACATCGGGACGCCGTTTTTGCCGATCGGTTTGACAGGGTGCCTCGGCATAAGCCCTTCCACCTTGTCCACTTGCTTTCGCATAGCTACGCCATTCGGAACCCAAATTTGATTGAGTTAACGCGTGTTTGACCGTCATTCCAGTTTTCTCAATTAGCACTCCATCGACTTCTTCCATGCCTTCTGGCACGACATCGTAGCACTCTAGGGGCAGGGCAGAGGCATCGTCGTCATAATCAGCCTCGGTTTCTTGGTCGATCGCGATCGCGGGATTGGGAGTTGTCACCATCGGTCTACGCAGAACTCACTGTACGTCTATTATGGAGGGTGCATTGAGTAAAGCGGCAGCCTGTGAATAATCCAGTTTCATCCCCAACCGATTCTTTCTCAGAAACGATTACCCAGACGATCGAGCGTTTGCGATCGTTGAGTCAGGTGAGTGTGCAAGCAGGATGGCGGTTTTTTGCTGGAGATTTGCCTGTTGCAAAAGCTTTGGAGTCGGAGAATTGGCAACACTGGACAATTGGCCCCGTTAACGCCAGAGACCATCATCCCTGGGAAAAAGGGCGCAAAGTCCGCTGGTTTGCGCGCGTGATTCAGGTTCCCGCTGACTTAAATGGCTATCCTCTGACGGGAATGTGTCTGAGATTGGGGTTGCTCTGGTGGTCAGAGGCAACCCAAGTGTATGTGAATGGCAACCTGGTGCAGGAAGGGGACTTGTTCGACTGTGCCCCCCGCTTGTTGTTGAGCGAGTCCGTCAAGCCAGGAGACGAGTTTGCGATCGTCCTCCGCTTGGTCAGCCCGATTCACGACGACGGCGCGTTGATGAAATCTGTTTGTCACTACGAAGCCTTTGCTCCCGATACCCCGCTGGAACCCGCCTTCATTGCGAATGAACTTGCCGTTTTGCAATCCTATCTGGAACGATTTGAACCGGAAAAACTGGAAATTTTGACGACCGCGATCGCTGACATTGATTGGAACTTGTTGGGGACGAACCACGATGCCTCCCTGCTCCTCTTCACCCTTTCACTGCGCCAGCTTCGCCAAACCCTCCTCCCCCTTGCCGCCCCCATCAAGCAACGCCAGATCAAACTTCTAGGACACGCCCACCTTGACATGGCCTGGTTGTGGTCTGTGGCAGAAACCTGGAGAGCCGCAGAACGTACGTTTCAGTCTGTTCTTAACTTGCAAAAAGACTTTCCCGAACTCACCTTTGCCCACACCACACCCGCCCTGTATGAGTGGATGGAGCAACATCGCCCAGATTTATTTACGCAAATTCAAGCACAAGTCAAAGCTGGAAAATGGGAGATCGTTGCCGGTTTCTGGATTGAGCCAGAGTTGAATTTGATTAGCGGCGAGTCGATCGTCCGGCAGGTACTGTATGGCCAACAGTATGTGCAGGAAAAGTTTGGCAGAATTTGTCCCATTGCCTGGGTGCCTGATACCTTTGGCTTTACCTGGCAGTTACCCCAAATTTTGAAGCAAGGCGGCGTAGAGTATTTCGTGACGCAGAAGTTGCGTTGGAACGACACCACGAAATTTCCCTATGAACTCTTCCATTGGCAAGCTCCCGATGGCACGCGAATTTTGAGTTTAATGTCAGCCCCGATCGGTGAATTCATTGATCCGGTCAAGATGGCAAACTTTGCCTGGGAATTTGAGCAAAAAACTGGCTTGCCAACATCGCTGTGGCTACCTGGTGTGGGCGATCATGGTGGCGGCCCGACGAGAGATATGTTGGAAGTGGCGCGACGCTGGCAGCAGTCTCCCTTTTTCCCGCAGATGGAGTTTGGCACTGCGTTGGAGTATTTAGAGAAGATAGGAGGCCGCGGGCGGGGGAGTGAGGGCGTAGAGGTGCAAGGAAGGACAGGAGAATTTGATGCAACTTTCCCTCCCTCTCCCCCTCTCCCTACCTCCGATGCTTTTGCTGTCTGGAATTCCGAACTCTACCTGGAATATCATCGCGGCTGCTACACGACTCATGCTGACCAGAAGCAGCATAATCGCGAGGCTGAGAATTTGTTGTATGAGGCGGAATTGTGGGCAGCGCTGGCCACGATCGCCACAGGCATTCCCTACCCCAAAGCCGAACTGGAAGCGGCGTGGAAGAATACTCTATTCAATCAATTCCACGACATTTTGCCTGGTTCGTCCATTACGCCTGTATTTGACGAGGCAAACGACGTGTGGGAAACGGTCAGCGTTGAGTGTTGGGAAATCATCGCTCAAGCGCAACGATCGCTCGTTCGGCAACTTGCCCTACCTGCGCCACCTCATCCAGATGCTCGGCTGCTAGTTGTGTTTAATTCGTTGAACTGGCTTAGGACAGAGGTTGTGCAACTTGATGTATGGGTGCGTTCAGAGGAGCAGCAGGCATGGCAAATTTGTAACCTGGATGGGACGGCGATCGCTCAGCAATATTCCCATCGTCCACCGGGGCATAGTTTGCATTGCATCGCATTTTTGGCGGAGCAAATTCCCGCTGTTGGTTATCGCGCGTACTGGCTGTGTCCGTGTGAGGCTCCAGTGCCGCAGCCAGGCAGCTTGGGCGATCGCAGCTATGTTTTGGAGAATGAGTTTTTGCGCGTGACGATCGACCCCGCCACGGGAACCATCGCCAGTATGATTGACAAAATCTATCAACGCGAAATACTGGCCGCCCCTGGGAACCAACTTCAGGCGTTTGCCGATGCAGGGCAATATTGGGATGCCTGGAACATTGATCCCAACTATGCCGCTCAGGCTTTACCTGCCCCGCGATTAATTCGTATTGAAACTGGGCAGGCGGCGTTTCAGTCAGAGGTCGATCGCCCTTTGAGCGCTTTTCAAAGTCGCATTTACGTTGAACGGCAACTTGGGCGATCGACTTTTCAACAAACCTACAGCCTGGAAGCGGGATCTCCCATCCTCAACATTGCAACGCTGGTTGATTGGCAGGAACGCCATGTTCTCGTCAAAGCCGCTTTTCCCCTCAATCTGGCAGCCAACTTTGCCACGTATGAAATTCCCTGTGGTGCCATTCAACGCACCACCAAACCCCAAACCGCAGCGGAAAAAGCACAATGGGAAGTGCCGGCATTGCGCTGGGCTGATTTGACGGAAAGTGGCAGACAGGAGGCAAAAGGCAGAAGGCAGAGGGCGGAAGGCATTCACTCACTCATTGATGCTGCTCCAGAGGCTTCCTACGGTGTGAGTCTTTTGAACGACTGCAAATACGGCTACGATGCGCAACCCAATCAATTGCGGCTCACTTTATTGCGGGGCACGGAATGGCCTGATCCGGAGGCTGATAAAGGACTGCATACTTTCAGCTATGCCATCTATCCCCATGCGGGCGATTGGCAGCAAGCACAAACCGTACGCAGGGGCTATGAATTGAATATGCCACTCCATGCCCTTGAATTGGACATCGCCAAAGTTGATCAAGCAGGAAAACTCCCCCCAGTTGGCTCATTGCTAAATTTAGGATCCGAAAACTTGGTGCTGATGACGTTTAAGCAGGCAGAAAACTCAGAGACCGACTGGATTCTCCGGTGCTATGAGTGTCATGGCGACGAGGCCCAACTAAACTTCCAGAGCGACTTAAACTTGAAGCGAGAACACGCTGTTGATTTATTAGAACGTCCATTGGCTGATATGGCAGAACAGGGACAAACTGTAACAATCCGTCCCTGGCAAATTGCGAGTTTTAAAATTACAAATCACTAAACAATTAATCTTCGTGGTCTTCAAAGGGGTCATCCAGTTGCTTGCCTGGAGGGCCAAAAGCAGTGTAGACAGCGTATCCGGTTAAGCCAACCAGGACAGCCGCGATCGAAATGTTAAGAGCTATTGCAGGTTCCATAGGTGTAATCAATAGGTGTCCGTTCACGCTTATAATACTTCACAAAGCATAACAATGTCTGACAAGATTCTCATTAAGGAGACCCATGGCACAGCGGACTCGGTTGGGTGATGTATTAAAACCCCTCAATTCTGAATACGGTAAAGTGGTTCCTGGTTGGGGTACCACGCCTTTGATGGCAGTTTTTATGGGCTTGTTCTTCGTATTTTTGTTGATCATTCTGCAAATCTACAACTCTTCCCTGTTGCTCAACGACTTTACCGTTGACCCCCGAAGTGTTGGTCTGTAGATTGCCTGCGACTCAAAATTCTTGCTTGTTGCTTTAGCCCCGGCTCTGTCGGGGTTTTTAATGAGCTAAAGCAACTTGCTCAGGTTATGGGCTACAGCCACCATACAACGGCAAACATGATATGTGGGCGTTTAGCTCGTTTGGTTGGCGAAAAGCTAGATTATAAGCCAGAAGCCGATCGTAGCCCTCCTGATAATCGAAGACGGGCATAATTCAAAATTGGATGGGAAAATGCAGCTTTGAAGCGAAGGCTCTATACCAGTGAGACATCGGACTCCCGGCCCAGATATCATTGAAGAGATGAAGAATATATATAGAGGGACAATCCAAGATTTAACTGGAGTGTTTTGCATGGTTTCGTCAGAACTAATCTCGACTTTGAAAGGGCTGAGCCGCTCCGACAAATTTCATATCATGCAAATTTTAATTTCAGAACTAGCCCAACAAGAAATAGATCTGATTAAACCTAATCAAGCTTATCCAGTATGGTCTCCCTACGATGCTTTTGAGGCAGCAGATACGATGTTGAAAGTGTTACACGCTGCCAACTCTCAAGACCATGCCTAACGCTGAACAACATCCATTTGTCTCTGGTGACACAGCATTGGGCGAAGCGAGTTTTTGTCCGTATTTGCCTTTTACTCTGATGAATCAGCAAGTTTCTGTTCAGGCGTCTGCGCTATTAGATACAGGAGCAAGTGTAAACGTACTGCCAGATTTGGTAGGAGTCGAGCTTGGATACGACTGGGAAAAACAAACAGCCGCACTGAGTTTGACAGGAAATTTGGCTCAGTACGAAGCGCGTGCTGTGCTTGTTCAATTCGTAGTCGATTGATTGCTCTTACCACTCACCTAACACTGCGTGGCAGCGGACGATCGAAAGCTGTTAGTGCTTAGTTCAAGCTTGTCTGCCGCTGCTGCACTTCACCGTTCTTGAGAAGCATTTTACCTATGGAGCGAACCTCCACGGCGGGAGACAGACGATCGCCTTTGACATCCTCATCACATCAGAGTTTCATCTCGCTGCATTTCAGCAAGGTTGCTTCGGCATAGGGTTCCAGGTTGACGGATTGCAACAAGGTTTTCCAACTTGCTTGGAGAGCGGGATCAATGGGTTTGAGGCAGCGTTGAGTCGCCAGGGTGGCAATGGCATCGTGCCAAACACCGGCCTTGGCATAAACAGAAGCTCGATCGCGGGGATTCGTGGCTGTTTTCAACGCCTGACTCAGGGCCGCATCGGTCGGCACTCGTTGCACTACTCCTTCCACAAAAGGATTCTTGGATGGATCGTTGGGAACGCAGGTTAAGGAGAACTGCCAGTGATAATCCTGACTGGCTTGCATTTGAGCGGTAACGTTAGCAGGTAACTGAATCCCCACAATTCCAGGTGTACCAGAGAGGGGCAAAGTCGTAGTGTAAAGCACGTTATCTGCTCGATCGACCAATCGCATTTCTGCGGCGGTCGCTTTGGTTTGCGGTACATGCCACAGCAGCAGGGGGGTGGAGGAGGTGGTTGTGCCGAAGTTATCGATCGGTGTGAGGCCGATTAACGGTCTTTGCCCAGACAAACATTGGTCTCCAGGAAAACGGGTTCCGGCCCCTTCCCGCCGTCCAGGTACACCCCGGCGGGGCGGATTGTATTGTTGCGCGATCGCCAGTAGCGGCAATCCGCTCCACATCACTCCCAGCGCGATCGTGGCCCACAGTTTAATACACTTAAATTGACAAGACATGATGCGGTTGTTTCTCCTGCGGTGTTGAGAGGGCCAACGAGAACCCGTCAATTTGCTTTTCATCGAAGATAGATGCTCAACGAATAGATTCAACCCGTTTTCTTAAGGTTCCCAATTATGGGTTATCCATCTCTTGGGGCCTCACTTTAAGTTGTGGCAGTTTGCACGATGAGGGTTTCCACGTGAGCTGGTTGTAGGCTAGAGTTCGCACTTAACATCAACGCGGCAACTCCGGCGACGTGGGGTGTTGCCATCGAAGTTCCACTAAAGTAACTGTAAGTGCTGTTGGGGGTGGTTGAAAGAATACTCACACCCGGCGCGACCACAAAATCTAATGGTGTCCATCCAGCCCGATTGGAGAAGGTCGCTAGATGATTGTTCCAGTCGATCGCCCCCACGGAGATGCCCCAAGTTCGGGCTAAGTTGGCCGGAAAGCTAGGTTGAACGCGACCTTCATTGCCGGATGCCATTACAACCACGGCTCCTCTTTCTGTGGCGTACCTGACTGCTTCTGTCACGCTGTAGCTAGAAGTATTGCCACCCAAACTCAGGTTAATGACCTGGGCCCCATTGTCGGCGGCATAGCGAATTCCTGCGGCCACATCCGCATAGGTGCCGCCATTGGGACCCAACACTTTTACGGGCATAATTTGCGCGTTGTAAGCCACTCCAGTAATGCCAAAGCCATTATTCTCAGCCGCGATCGTCCCGGCCACGTGGGTTCCATGCCCGTCCTCATCAAAGGGTTGATTTGTGCGATCAACAAAATTCCAACCGAAAATGTCGTCAACAAAGCCATTGCCATCGTTGTCGATGCCGTCGTTGGGAAACTCTCCGGAATTGATCCAAATATTGTCATCTAAATCGGGGTGGGTATAGTCTACGCCGGTATCCACTACCGCAACGATAATTCCCTGCCCCGCGTACCCCTGTGCCCAGACTTCTGGGGCTTGCACTCGATCGAGACCCCAGTTGTTGCCGCCCTGGTTTGGCACTTCAAAGAAATTTTCAGTTGGAGCGGCGATCGCCTGCGCTACGGCGGCAGCAGCGTTCACTATTCCATACCCAGTCGTGCCACTAAATTGCGCCGCACTCAATTCAGGTGTGTCTGCGGGTTGCACCGAGATATCATAAATTCCTAGGGCTAATGGTTGAGATGACGGCGAGGGCATGGGCAGTTCTGGCTCAAGGGGGGCTTCTATCCAGTTGCCGCTGCGAAATAGAGGGGCAAGCAACGCGCGATCGCCAAATTCTGGCGCTGCTAAAGGTTCGACCGGAAGCCCAACGATCGACGGTGTGAGGTGACTGAGTGTGGGTTGCAAGGGGGGAATTGTCCGCGATTGCATCACTGCGCTGAAATCTTCATGCATAACTCGTACTCTCAAGTGGGTTAAGACGAACCGTTCTTCATGGTTCCTTCACATATATCAGGAAATTATGAAGCTCCAGTTAAAGTTCCTCTGGTTAAGCCGGTTCCCTTATCGGTCATAATGGGGAGGTTTGAGTAGATACTGTCAGGGAATGCTGTCGCCCGCTGGAATCTAGCGTTTCCCCAACGTTAAACTGAACCCATTGATTGCTGATTTAAGTAAGTTAGGAAGCCATGCGAACCCACTATTGCGGTCAACTCCGCGCCGAGCAAATTGGAGAGACAGTTACCCTATGCGGTTGGGTCGATCGTCGCCGGGATCATGGTGGAGTAATTTTTATTGATTTGCGCGATCGAGCGGGTGTGGTGCAAGTCGTCAGCGATCCCGTGCGGACGCCCAACTCTTATCAAGCGGCTGAAGGCGTCCGGAATGAATATGTGGTGCGCATTACCGGGCGCGTCACGAAACGACCTGAGGAATCGCTCAATCCGCGGTTGGGGACAGGCGAAGTTGAAATTTATGCCGACCAGATCGAAGTCCTAAACCCGGTTCGGAAACAACTGCCGTTTCAGGTTTCTATCAGCGAAAACGAGTCTGTTCGGGAAGATTTGCGGCTGAAATATCGTTATCTTGATTTGCGGCGCGAACGGATGAGTCAAAATCTCCAATTGCGTCACCAAATTGTTAAAACGCTGCGCCGCTTTTTGGAAGATGAGGCCGGGTTTATCGAAGTTGAGACTCCAATTTTGACGCGATCGACGCCCGAAGGGGCGCGCGATTATTTAGTTCCATCGCGAGCGAATCCGGGTGAATGGTTTGCGTTGCCGCAATCACCCCAGTTGTTCAAGCAATTACTCATGGTGGCCGGGTGCGATCGCTATTATCAAATCGCCCGCTGTTTCCGCGATGAAGATTTGCGTGCCGATCGCCAACCGGAATTCACGCAACTCGACATGGAAATGAGTTTTCTTTCGCAAGATGAGCTGATTGCACTGAATGAGCGGCTGGTTTGTCATCTCTTCAAAGTTGTCAAAGGCATTGACTTGCCACGCCCCTTCCCGCGCCTGACTTACGCCGACGCCATGAATCGCTATGGCTCTGACAAACCCGATACCCGCTACGATCTGGAATTGGTGGATGTGTCTGATGTCGTCCAGGGATCGGGCTTCAAGGTCTTTGCTGATGCAATTGCCAAAGGCGGAATCGTCAAAATCCTGCCCATTCCGGGTGGCAATGATGCGATCTCAAATGTGCGGATTAAGCCTGGTGGAGATTTGTTCAAAGAAGCTGAAACTTGCGGCGCGCGCGGGCTGGCTTATATCCGGGTGCGGGCTGGCGAAATTGATACGATCGGGGCCATCAAAGACAATCTCACGGCGGAACAGAAGCAAGAAATCCTAACTCGCTGTCAGGCTCAAGATGGTCATCTGCTGCTGTTTGGGGCGGGCGATACTGCAACCGTGAACAAAACCCTCGATCGCTTGCGGCAGGTCATTGCCCGGGAACAAAACCTGATCGATCCCGCCAAAATCAATCTGTTGTGGATTACGCATTTCCCCATGTTTGAGTGGAATGCCGATGAAAAACGGCTGGAAGCGCTCCACCATCCCTTTACAGCCCCCTTCCCAGAAGATTTACACGACTTGAAAACAGCCCGTGCCCAGGCTTATGATCTGGTGTTCAACGGGTTTGAAGTGGGCGGTGGCAGTCTGCGGATTTATCAACCCGACATTCAACAACAGGTGTTTGAAGCGATCGGTCTCTCGCCCGAAGAAGCCTACGCGAAGTTTGGATTCTTGCTGGATGCCTTTGAATTCGGTGCCCCGCCCCACGGTGGCATCGCTTACGGAGTCGATCGGCTGGTGATGCTGATGGCCGGGGAAGAATCCATCCGTGACGTTATCGGGTTTCCCAAAACGCAACAGGCGCGCTGTTTGATGACGGGTGCCCCCGCTGGCGTAGACGATAAGCAGTTGAAAGAACTCCACGTGGCTTCCACCTACAAACCCAAAAAAGATAGTTAACGTCTGCCCTGCCACTGGTTGGCGCGGAGATTTTGCGCCGCTAACTGAGCCGTCTCCTTGATGCGTTTGGCGCGAGTTTCGGATTTCTTCGCAGCGGCAATCCACTCTAAAATGCCCCGTTTCACCGATCGGGGGAATGCCTCGAAGTTCTGCTTTGCGGCATCGTCACCGGCTAAGGCTTGTTCCAGATCGGGTGGAATTTCCAAGGCTTCGATCGCATCCAACGCATTCCACGACCCATCAGCTTTGGCGGCCTCGATCTTGGCTAACCCAGCAGGCATGAGCAATCCTTGCTCCATGAGCCGTTCAACTCGTTCCTTGTTCAACTTTGACCAGCCAGTACCGCGTTTTCGCGGCGCAAACCACAACATCGATCGCTCCTCATCCAGTTTGTTGGGTTTACTGTCGATCCAGCCAAAACACAACGCTTCCTCAACCGCAGCATCACAGTCGAATTGCATTTTGCCCGTTGCTTTCTTGTAGTTAATCAACCAGATGCCCTCGGTGCGGGTGTAGTTTTCCGCTAACCACGATCGCCACGCCGCGCGAGTTTTGGGATGAATCGAATTGGTCGGAACGTTAACCATGAGTTTCAAGCAGCTTATTGATGAATACACAATGCAAGACGCTAACGAGCTTACCAATTTTGCCCGCTGCCGTTCCCTAGCTCAATTGTTGACCGTTATCTTTATCTATGGGTTGAGCCTGTCTATTACGTTGTTTAAACTTTTGCAGTCTTTTGCCAAAGGTGTCTCAGGGGGTGGGGTAAACTAGCCGTTGACCAAAGGTTTGATGGCATCCGCTATTAAATCGACGGGCTGAAATTATTGCGAAACGTTTAAGCAATCATTGGAGCCTTTAATAATGTCTCATACCGTCAAAATCTATGACACCTGCATTGGTTGCACCCAATGCGTTCGAGCTTGCCCCACAGACGTTCTGGAGATGGTTCCCTGGGATGGCTGCAAGGCCGGTCAAATTGCATCTTCTCCAAGAACAGAAGACTGTGTAGGCTGCAAACGTTGCGAAACGGCTTGCCCTACTGACTTCTTAAGCATTCGTGTTTATCTGGGAGCAGAAACAACTCGCAGCATGGGTCTGGCTTATTAGGAAGTGATTTTTACGATCGCTCTTTTGAAATAGATCCAAGCTTAAGGAGGAAGCAATCTTGCGTCCTCCTTTTTTTTACTGAATTGCCTTCATCAAAAACTCAGCTAGTTCAATGAGTTGCTTTTTGTTAAAGGCATCCAATAAGGCTCGAGCAGCGGCGCGGGGTTCCAGGGGCACCATAACCTGCTGGGTGCGAGTCGAAGAATTTGCTGGTTCAGGAACGGGGGCGGGCTGAACTGGGGGCGAGGGCGCAAGGGGCGGCGCGATCGGTGTTGTCTTTGTTCCACCTAACTGTTGCAGGGCACGACTGGGAATAATTTCACTCGATCGCCCCGCAACGAGAAGATCACCAGCCAACTTCAGTTCTTTGATCAAAAGTGGGGCCAGTATCTGGTACGAGTGCTTAGAATTGGCGATCGCTGCCTGGGCCAAACGTAATAACCCACGCCATTCAGAACTAGTGCTCAACTGGCCCATGCGGCTACATAAGGTAGCTAATTGTTGACGGCAAGCGGGGGAATCGCCTTGCTTGAACAATTGCAACATTTTCTTCAATGCAACCGGAATCAGAGTTACAGCATCGGGACTCGTTCTGACCTGGGACTGGGCTGGAGTCGTTGTGCCTGCTTTGCTCAGCGTATTCAAGTAACTTTGCAGTTCCAGAAAGATTGGCTGAGATGCCTGCACAATCTGCTCGCCTTGAGCTTCTTGCAGACCATATGGGGATTGCAGCACTTCAACGAGTTCCTTCAGCACGTCAAATCCTTTCAGGAATAAATCTTCCAGATGGCGATCGGGTTTGATGGGATTCTCCTTCAACACCTTGAAGTAATCCTCCAGGTGATGCCCCACGCGCTGGATGCTGTCAAAGCCCAACATGGCCGCACCCCCTTTCACAGAATGCGCTGCCCGAAACAACTCATTCAGTTGCTCTGGATCTGACATCGTAGTCTGTAAATCTAATAGTCCTTGCTCGATCGTGTCCAGGTGTTCTTTTGCTTCTTCAATGAAGAACCCCATGATTTGCTGTTGCTTCGTCGCTTGCACAACCCTATCCCTCTAAGTACGCTACTGTTGCACGAACTACAGAGAACCCATGCTTCGTTGTCTCTTCCACTTAGAATTCCCGACGCTGGTTACTTTGTATCGTTTCTTAACCCAACATTTCGCCGGTATTGCAAAAGGCAGCGGGCAAAAGGCAGAAGGCAAAAGACAGTGGCCAGTGAGCAGCGGATATGGCCGGGATTTGAACTGTCCTAACCTTTGCCAGTAGGGCCAATTTTAGATCGGTGTCTTTATTGGTAAACTCCCTCCTATGCCTGGAGAAACCTTCTATGTCAGGTTTTTACGGATCACTTGAGCAGGGCGAGATCGACGGATCGTTATGTTTGTATCGAAATTAGGGGTAGATTGCTTGGTAGGATACGGTTCAGTGTTTTGGGTTGCCCCATGCCAGATGTCTTTTCTCTCCAAAATATTCTTTCCCCTGGCTACATTGTCAGCTTGATTATTTTCACAGCGACGTATGCCCTTTTCAGCCTGGGGTTGAATTTGCAGTGGGGGTTTACGGGGTTGATTAACTTTGGCCACGTTGCTTTCATGACGGTAGGTGCTTATGCGACTGTCTTGCTTAGTCTCCAGGGCCTCCCGATCGTGATTGCAACCTTAATTGGTGGTGCGTTGGCGGCACTGCTGGGACTGCTTCTGGGGGCAACCACGCTGCGCTTACGAGAAGATTATCTGGCGATCGTCACGATTGGGGCCTCGGAAGTGATTCGCTTGATTGCTTTAAACGAAGAATGGCTGACGCGAGGAGCCTTAGGGATTCCGATCGCGGCGCAGTATTTGCCCTTTGGCTGGTTAACGCGGCCTAACTTGGGCACCCGCATCGGCATGACGATCTGGTGGACGGCATTGTTTGCTTTAGCGGGTTGGCAATTGTGGAAATGGTTGAAGCCACGCCGTGATCGGGAGGATAAAGCATCCAATCAGCCTTCTTCCCGCCTTAAGCTCTTTTGGGCCATTGTGCTAGCTTTGTTTGGGTTATTGCTCTACGTAACCGGCACGATCGCGATCTTTGATTACGCCCGGTATGGGTACAAAGTTGGTTTGATGTTATTGCTTGTGTCAGTGCTGGCCTTTGTCTATTGGCGTTTAGAAGTATCTGTCAAAGCTCCCTGGGGCCGAGTCCTCAAATCTATTCGTGAAGATGAGCAGGTTGCGACAGCTTTGGGCAAAAATGTGTTCTGGTACAAGTTGCAATCCATGATGATTGGTGGCGCGATCGCTGGAATTGCGGGGGCATTCTACGCCTGGAATCTGACCTTTATCAACCCTGATGGGTTCATTCCTATCTTTACCTTTTATGCCTGGATCATTGTTGTGCTGGGCGGCTCTGGTAATAATGCGGGAACGTTGTTAGGAGCCGTTATCTTTTGGCTTTACTTCACCGTGACTCGATTTGCGCTGCCTGCGCTGGTGCCCTTAGATGATGCTCGCCTCGGCGCTCTGCGGATTATGGTGATCGGACTGCTGTTGATAATTTTGATGATGGTTCGCCCTCAAGGAATTTTAGGCAAGCAGGAGGAACTAACCCTTGGTCGATGATGCATCCCAATCCCCTAACGCGCCTTTAAACGATTTAGCCAGTAGTCAACCCGACCAACTGGAAGCGGTGCTGGCTGAAGTTGAAAGTGCGCCCGCTCTGCCCCGGTTGGAGTTACCATTGCTGGCTGCCACTAGCCTGGTGAAAAATTTTGGTGGCATTAAAGCAGTTGATAATGCCGCGATCGAAGTTGCCAAAGGTAGCATCACTGGCCTGGTTGGGCCCAATGGAGCTGGTAAGACAACGCTATTTAACCTGCTGTCTAACTTTATTCGGCCCGATAGCGGCAGGGTTGTGTTTGATGGCGAACCGATTCACCATTTACAACCCCATATTATTGCGCGGATGGGGATGGTGCGGACCTTTCAGGTGGCAAGAGCGCTGTCTCGGCTTTCCGTATTGGAAAATCTGTTACTCGCAGCCCAAAAGCAAACAGGTGAAAAGTTTTGGAATACTTGGCTGCATAGCAAAGAGATTGCTCAGGAAGAAAAGCAGAATCGTGAAAAAGCTTTTACCGTGCTGGAGTCGATCGGCCTGGTGCATATGGCTCATGAGTATGCGGGAGCATTGTCCGGTGGGCAGCGAAAATTGCTGGAAATGGGGCGCGCACTGATGGCCGATCCCAAGCTCATCTTGCTGGATGAACCGGCGGCTGGAGTCAACCCAACGCTGATCAATCAAATCTGCGATCGCATCCAACGCTGGAACCGGGACGGGATGACCTTTTTGATCATCGAACACAACATGGACGTGATCATGTCTCTCTGCGATCGCGTTTGGGTAATGGCTGAGGGGCGCAATCTTGCTGTGGGCACCCCCATTGAGGTGCAGACCAATCCAGAGGTGTTGGAGGCGTATTTAGGGCAGTGAGAACAGGCAAGCGAGTGGGTGGGAACGGGGATAGCCTTAATCGAATGACTTGTTCTGCCACTCTACCCACTCACCTATTTCGCAGCTTTGGCTTCACCTGGCAAATCGGCTTTGCAGGTGTTAAGCATTCTCATGTCGTTGTCAGTGACCTTATCTAATTTGTGGAAGCCTTGCAACCCGATCCCAACTGGAGTATTTCCACTAGAAGCAACTGTAGAACTCCGGTCAAGGGCAATCTCAAACGGATTCGTCACGCGATCGTAACTATTGGTCACAGTCAACGCAAGTTGTTCACTATTAAAACTTCCTGTTGCACAATCAAAGGAGGATTGCGGGAAATACAACGCACCCACAACTTGACCTTGTTTTGACTCAAATACGAAGTACCCTTGACCAATTTCATCAGGCTTGGCAGACTGGCCATACAGGTACACTCCATCCGGCAACGCCACAGGTTGAGCCGTAGAGTTGTAAGGTGCTGCCTGAACAGGGATGCTTTCAACAGCAACAGTCCCCAGGGCCAAGGCTCCCACGATCGCCACAGTCAAGCGGTTTGCCAGTTTAGCCCAGTTAAAACGATGCGTATAGACACTTTGCATGATGGTTTCTCCGCTCACCCGAAATCAATAATTCGTTACTTTTAACAAGCTTTGTAAAGTTATCTGGTAGAGATTGAAGGATTATGCGATCGCCTCAAACTTTTCTTGAATAGGTTTACTTTACGACTTAGCCAACATTGCACACCTCATCCGCTCGACTCACCCAATCGGTGGATTAGGTCTAACTTGAGAGAGAAACATTCGACGGACATCTCAAGCCAATAAATGGAGGGCAGTGTGCAAAGAACAGGGAGGTGGAGGGACTAATTGCGAACCAAATTATTCTCTAAAATCATCAAATCATGTCCGATTGCCTCTTGCTATTACGTTTGGTGACAGTTCCGCCGCTGACCACTCAATCACTACAACGGCGTAACAACGAATTTCGGAAAATCACTAAACTTGAAGGCGTGTTGGTTACAGCCTAAATCTTGGAATGTTTGCCACACGACTTTATACTGGGCGATGGAACGTTTAGCTTTAGGGTTAAACCTGCACCAATGTTTCGCCGCTGGCTTCAAGCCGCTCAAGCGCACTCTTAACCTGAAGCCGGATGATTGCATGCCTGTTGCCGCCACCTGACCTTGCTCTGAAATAGGACAACCCTCTTATGACTATGACAACCGATCGCTTCCCTATCGACCTCGGAGCTTATCAGCAAATTGCTCTCGACCCCACTAAACCCACGCTTACCCAAGACGAGCGGGAAGCCCTGAAAGCAAATATTCAACTGTGTCGAGATGCGATCGTGTTCTTCACCGCCACCGGAGCTGCTAGAGGGGTGGGTGGTCATACGGGCGGACCTTACGATACCGTGCCCGAAGTCATGATTCTGGATGCATTATTCCGGGGCGCGCCTGCTCAGTTTGTCCCTATCTTCTTTGATGAAGCCGGACACCGAGTGGCCACCCAATATTTGATGTCTGTGTTGCGCGGTCACATGACTCCAGAGCAAATCATGCACTATCGCATGGCTGGCTCCAAATTACCTGGACATCCCGAACTAGGTTTAACTCCTGGGGTGGAGTTTAGCTCTGGGCGGTTGGGGCATATGTGGCCTTACGTCAATGGGGTGGCCCTGGCGAATCCTGGTAAAGCGGTGTTTTGCCTCGGTTCTGATGGTTCCCAACAGGAAGGCAATGATGCGGAAGCAGCCCGGTTAGCGGTGTCGCAACATCTCAACGTCAAGTTACTAATCGATGACAATGACGTGACGATCGCGGGGCATCCTTCCAACTATCTACCTGGCTTCAGTGTTGCCAGAACTCTGGAGGGCCACGGCTTGAAAGTGCTGGAGGGCGATGGCGAAGATATTGACAGTCTCTACAGCCGCATTCAGGAAGCAGTGGCGACACCGGGAGCGATCGCGGTGATTAACAAACGCCCCATGTGTCCTGGGATTGAAGGCTTGGAAGGTTCTACCCACGGCCATGATGTGATTCCGCTCAAATTGGCGTTGCAATACCTGGAAAGTCGGGGGCATCAAGCTGCGGTTGATTATCTCAACAACATCGAGAAGCCCAAAAATACGTACACCTTCCTGGGCATTAGCGAAAAGTGGGATTCCAATCGGAACGTGTTCGGCGATGCTGTGAATGGTGTATTGAGCCAGATGAGCGAGGCCGATCGTAAAGCCAGCGTTAAGGTGATTGACAGCGACCTGGAAGGATCGTGCGGCTTGAAAAAAATCCACGATGCCTATCCCGAAATCTTCATTCCTGCTGGCATCATGGAGCGGGGGAACCTCTCAGCCGCCGCTGGATTTGGTATGGAGAAAGGGAAACAGGGTATTTTCGCCACTTTCGCCGCCTTCCTGGAAATGTGCATCTCTGAGATCACGATGGCCCGGTTGAATTACTCCAACCTGCTGTGTCACTTCTCTCACTCCGGCATCGACGACATGGCGGACAACACGTGCCACTTTGGGTTAAATAACTTCTTCGCCGACAATGGCTTGGATGACGGCTACGATACCAAACTCTACTTCCCGGCTGATGCCAACCAGATGAAAGCTTGCGTGGAAAAAGTCTTTTTCGATCCCGGTTTGCGGTTTATCTTCTCGACTCGTTCCAAAACTCCTATCATTTTGGATAGCAACGGCAATGAGCTGTTCGGCAATAATTACACCTTCACTCCCGGCAAAGACGAAGTGATTCGGGAAGGCACTGCGGGGTATGTGGTTGCGTTTGGGGATGCGTTGTACCGCGCTTTGGATGCGGTGGAACGCCTGAAGCAAGATGGTATTGATGTTGGGTTAATTAATAAACCCACGTTGAATGTCGTCGATGAAGAGATGATGGCGAAGATCGGCAAAGCTCCTATGGTGGTCGTGGTTGAAGCGTTTAACCGTCGGACTGGTTTAGGCAGTCGGTTTGGGTCCTGGCTATTGGAGCGGGGTTACACACCCAAATTTGCTTACCTCGGCACCCATGAAGAAGGTTGTGGCGGCCTGTGGGAACAGTATCCTCATCAGGGTCTCGATCCGGTAGGGATTATCAATAAAGTGAAGCAACTTGCTGCATAAACAACCTTGTTTTCAAGTGATGCAGCATTTTCTACTTTAGTGCGGTACGGACAAGGGGCTTAAGCCCCTTGTTCATCGGATGCTGGTGTACCTGAGTTGATTGAAAACCGCTGTACTGTCAACCTGACTTCAGTGTTTGAACCCTCCCACTTTCCGTTACGATCGCTAACACCGTCTTGAGTTTGCAGGCTTATGTCATCCGAAATTGGTGTTGCGATCGTGGGTACAGGATTTGGGCAAAAGGTTCATATCCCGGCATTTCAAGCTCATCATCGAACCCGCATTGTGGCAGTCTACCATCGAGATTTGGCCAAGGCCGAAGCGATCGCCCAAGCCTATGACATCCCTCACGCCTGCGCCTCGGTAGAAGACGTTGTGAGGCTACCTGCCGTACAGGGAGTCAGCATTTCGACCCCGCCCTTCTTGCACTATCCGATGGCAAAAACCGTGTTACAGGCGGGCAAGCATCTCTTGTTGGAGAAACCCACGACGCTAAATGTGGCGGAAGCCCGCGAGTTAGAAACCTTGGCTAACCAAAACGGCTTAGTCAGCACGATGAATTTCGAATTTCGCTACATCCCCGCCTGGTTGCAATTGGCTGAATTGTTGAAAGTAGGCTACGTCGGCCAAACACGCTTGCTCAAAATTGATTGGCTGGTAGCGGGTCGGGCAGATGCCGCGCGGGCCTGGAATTGGTATGCCCAGAAAGACAAAGGTGGTGGTGCCTTGGGCGCGATCGGTTCTCATGTGTTCGATTACATTGCCTGGTTGTTTGGGCCGATTCAACGCCTCTCCGCGCGGCTTTCCACCGCAATTCCGCAGCGCCCGGATCCAACTGAGGCCAGTGCCTTAAAACCCGTGGATGCAGATGATACGTGTTTGATGACGGCAGAGTTATTCGATGGGACGCCTTGCCAAATTTCGCTCAGCGCTGCAACCTACCAGGGCCGGGGGCATTGGCTGGAAGTTTATGGCGATCGCGGCACTCTGGTTCTGGGTAGTAGCAATCAAACAGACTATGTTCACGGCTTTCAACTGTGGGGGAGCCAAAAAGGTGAACCCTTGACCGAAATTTCCATTCCGGCTGAACTGGAGTTTCCGCGTACTTGGGATGATGGCCGTATTGCCCCCTTTGTCCGCGTTATCGATCGCTGGGTGCAGGGTATCGATCAGGGGCGATCGCTGGTGCCCTCCCTCACCGAAGGCGTGTACTCCCAACTCTTGATGGATTTAGCCCACGAATCCAACCTCACCGCCACCTGGGTCGAAGTTCCGGCGTAAAAAACACTACCCTAAATAAGCCTGCCGGATGCGATCGTCAGCTAATAAATCAGCCGCGTTGCCAGTTAACGTCATGCGTCCAGCATCGAGGACATAACCCCGATCGGCAGTCTGCAAGGCGAGATTTGCGTTTTGTTCCACCAATAAAATTGTGACGCCCGTGGTGCGAAGGTCGCGGATGATGGCAAAAATCTCTCGAACGATCGCCGGAGCTAAGCCCAAACTCGGTTCATCCAACAGCAGTAACCGGGGCCGACTCATCAACGCCCGCGCGATCGCCAGCATCTGTTGTTCTCCCCCGCTGAGAGTTCCAGCTTGTTGAGCGCGCCGTTCGGCCAACCGGGGAAAGGTGAGGAACTGTTGTTCGATGTCGGCTTTGATGCCCAAGCGATCGGAACGGGTATAAGCGCCCAACTCCAGATTATCCAGTACCGTCATCCGGGCCAGGATGCGTCGCCCTTCCGGACTGTGGGCAATCCCCAACTTCACCATCTCTGGAGCGTGTTTGCGAGTAATGTCCTGTCCGGCATAAAAAAGTCGCCCCGATCGCACCCGCACAATTCGTGAAATTGCCCTCAGCGTCGTTGTTTTCCCGGCTCCATTCGCCCCAATCAGCGTGACCACCTCGCCGGGATAAACCATCAGGTCAATGTCTTGTAACGCCTGAATAGCGCCATAATTCACACTCAATCTAGATAATTCCAGTAAAGGCGCATCCATCGTTGCCGTTGTTCCCAAATCTCCCTCAAATTTTGCCACCTTGCGGCACTCGAAATGCGCGATCGGCCTCACCGGCAGCAAGATTTTTCGCGTAGTATGACAAGTAAATCAACGCAGACATCCGTACCATGTTGCCGGATTCAACCACCGATGTCGATCTTTCCCCTGACATCAGCCAGTTGGTGATTGAGGATGGTACCCCCGTGGATAACCTCATCCCCAAGAAGCAAATGCGCCTGTTGACGGAGCCGCCTTACAGCAATCCCTTTGGCAAACCGCCAGATGTAGTGCCTGAAATTGTCTCCGATCGCGAAGGCAACGAATTGGGCCGTAAGTTGGCTGACCATGCCCGCATGGGTGTGGGCGATTCCATTGTGTATGATCCACGTCAACAACTTGGGACAGCGTTGCTGCGTGCCTTTGAGCGACGTGGCAATCACTATCAAGAATTGATCCAGACGTGTGATCTGTAATGGCACGAACTCCCACGCTAACCTACGATCGCGGCACCCTCATCCTGCACCCACCCCCCAAGGGTAAGGAGTGGATGGACTTTGCCACCTGGGACGATCGCATCGAACGGTTTCGCATTCCAGCCCGGCACTACCGCGATGTGGTGTTATCGCTGCGAGCCAACGATATTGAAATTATCGACAACGCTCGCACTTTCCAGGAAATTGAACTGGTGCCCAGCCTGGAAATGCAACCCTATCCGCACCAGCAAGAAGCGCTCGATGCCTGGAAACGTGCTGGGCGCATGGGTGTTGTTGTCTTGCCGACGGCTGCCGGAAAAACCTACCTGGCTCAACTGGCGATGCAAGCCACTCAACGCAGTACGTTGATTATGGTGCCAACTCTGGATTTGATGCACCAGTGGTATGCTCACTTGGTGGCCGCCTTTCCCGATGTAGAAATTGGCGTGTTGGGGGGTGGGTCGCGCGACAAAACCCCGCTCCTGGTTGCGACTTATGACAGTGCCGCTATTCATGCCGAAACGTTGGGCAACCAATATGCCTTACTTGTGTTTGATGAGTGTCACCATTTGCCGAGTGACTTCAATCGAGTCATTGCCGAATACGCGATCGCCCCGTATCGTTTGGGCCTTACGGCAACTCCAGAACGCACCGATGGCAAACACGCAGATTTGAACACATTAATTGGCGCAGAAGTGTATCGCCGTACGGCTGAGGAACTATCGGGCACAGCTTTAGCGCGACACGAAGCTGTGCAAATCAAAGTGCATTTATCCAACCAGGAACGGGAGCGGTACGATCGCTTGATGCAAGTCCGCAATGCTTTTTTGAAAGAAGCCAACATCTTCCTCAGCAGTACGCAGGGTTGGCAGCGATTTGTGCAAGCGAGTGCCCGCTCTAAAGCTGGACGCAAAGCCATGTTGGCCCATCGAGAAGCAAAAGCGATCGCCTTTGGCACTGAAGGTAAATTGCGGGTGCTGGCCGATTTGCTGGCGACTCATTACCCCGATCGCACCCTCATCTTTACCGACGACAACGCTACGGTTTACCAAATTTCCCAAACCTTTCTGATTCCTGCCATTACCCATCAAACCGGCATTAAAGAACGACACGACATTTTGACCCGATTTAAGCAAGGCGAGTACCGGACGTTGGTGGCCTCTCGTGTGTTGAATGAAGGAGTCGATGTGCCCGATGCCAGTGTGGCGATCGTCCTCTCCGGCACTGGCTCCACCCGCGAATATATTCAGCGGCTAGGGCGCATTCTTCGTAAAGGCAGCGACCCCAACAAATGCGCCCAACTGTACGAGATTGTGGCAGAAGACACCAGCGAAGAAAACGTTTCGCGCCGCCGCCGAGGTAAACCTGCTCTCCCGCAGCGGCAACTGGATCTGGTGCAATATCAGCCATCCTCACCTGCCCTGCTGAAAGCGGCAGAAGCCTCTGGCCAGTATGGTAATCAAGAGACAAGTTTAGAATTTGAGTAATTGCGCATGCTCATTTACTTGCTGATCCTGGCTCGGTCAGTTTGCGGTGCTGCAGTGCATGCTTCTCGTCCACGATTTGCGGAGACGAAAATCGTTTCTCCCATGCTAAAGATTGAGCCATGCGATCGCGTCTTTCCAATGACGGGTCTCGATCAAACGATGGCCATGATTTTTAGTAGTGCTTGACACTGGCACATTAATTCTTCCCTACAAATGGGATCACGGAGTTCTCAGCAATGGCATATGCCGTCGTACCAGACAGAAGGGGCACCTCATAGCCACCAGTAAACTCACCAAAGGAGGGGAGAACAATTTGATTAAGCGTATGATCAAAATAGAAGCAAGGTAGGCGTAAATTATCAAGTTTGTTCTTGATTCGAATACAGGGATGAATATGGCCGCAGATATTCACATGGTCTGGTTGAGATTCAGGCTCATGACTCAAAATCAAGTTATCAATTTGAATTGAGTCTAGAATGCAACTGATTGAAAGTTGTTCTAGTTTTGAGACCAATGCGCGATCGTGGTTTCCCACAATTAGCTGCACATTTGCTTGAATCGACTCAATAAACTGAAACCAGCACTCCAGCACTTCATCGACCAAGGCGTAGCGAGAATGGAATAGATCGCCCAGGATAAACACATACTCCAAATCATATTGCGCACAAATGCTTTGAAGGCGAGTGAGTGTTGCTTGGTTCACTAAGTTCGGAATCGGCACGCCCAACGCTTGAAAGGTTTCCGACTTGCCGATGTGAATATCTGATACCAGCAGCATTTTCAGGTGTTCAACATAAATTGCTTTCTCGGGAAGTAAAAGCAGCGAATTACCTAAAACAGTGACTTGGTGCATGGCATCTTAATAACGTTTGATCATGAGGTCAATTTTAGGCAGCTTCGGATACACTGAAAAAACGTCTCACTGTGCCGACATAATTTGACACAAAAGGAACTTCACATGGTAAAGCAAATTCTGGCGATCTGCTCACTGGCTATGGCATTGGGCATGGGCAGCTTGCCAGCCCTCGCTCAAACACCAGCTCCTGCCGCACCCACAACTCAAGCAACTGTCAGCGAAGACGATCTCAAGAAGTTTGTAGGGGCAGCTAAAAAACTCGAAGTCATCTCTCAGGAGCGCAATACGCAAATCGCGAAACTCGTGAAGGACGGTGGTCTCAGCTTAGACCGGTTCAGAGAAATTTACCTTTCCAAGCAAAACTCAAAAGTCAAGCCGAAACCTGAAGTAACGCCAGACGAGCAGAAAAAGTACGATCGCACGGTTGAACAGTTGGTTCAGCTTCAAAAAGAAACCCAAAGTAAGATGGGGACAGCGGTTCAGTCTGAAGGGTTAGAAGTCCCTCGATTCCTGCAAATTCTAGAAACCGTTCAGAAAACCCCTGACCTCCAGAAGAAAGTGGAGCAAATGCTGAAATCTCCTAAATAGTGCGTAAGATGAGCGGTTTTGGACCCTAATGAGCTGCATTTTGTCTCGATGTTCAGTCATTCCACAACAACGACGCCCAACCTGGAATAAGCTGTTGCCAATCGTTCTGGGTTGGGCACTTCCACTTGCGATCGCCACCCCAGGTCGCAGCGCCGAGCGTATCTACGTTTCTTACAACATTCTGGAGCGTTCCATCTCCGTCGCAGCCCTCGAAGCCTACGCTAGAGACGGAATTATTGATGATGATTTGGCTGCTTACGCGCGTTATGCCGATCCAGGCTTCTTAAAAGAATTGCGGACTGCGTTAACTGCTAAGGCTGATTTAAAGCCAGTGACAGTTGCGCAATTTTTGTACTCGCCCCAAGGGGATGCTGCTTTACGGCGCTTAGGCCAGGTTATTCAGCCTGATTCGGGAATTGAAAATGGCTATAAAGCAATTCGAGCCGCGCTGGTACTTGCTTCTGCCGATCCTGCGGGGTTGTCTTTACTGACGTTTTTGAAGCATTACCCAGCCCGCGGTATTCGGATTGATGTCGATCGCAGTTTGCGTGTTGTCGGAGATGCCGATCGTTTAATCAGCCAAACTCGAAGAGCCACTCAAACCATCACCCAACTGGCCCAAATTGAGGCGCTATCCGATCCGCCCCTTAATCCCAATCAGCCTGATTTACGGCAACGTGGTCCCTTCAAATGGCAAAAACAATCCGTCACTCTCGTTGATCCAGATCGCCAAACCGTCCCCCTCACGCCCACGGTTCCCACATCGCCCGCCGCAATTACGAGGCGCACCTATCCGCTAGACATTTACTTACCCATCGCTGTGGGGCAAGCTAGACTACCTAAACCCATTCCAGTGGTTGTCATTTCCCACGGGCTAGGGTCAGATCGATCCTCGTTTGCTTATTTAGCCGAACATTTGGCTTCTCACGGATTTGCCGTGTTGGTGCCAGAGCATCCAGGCAGCGATCGCAAACAACTGGAAGCATTGTTGGCCGGAATTGCCGCTGAAGTCGCTGAACCAACTGAGTTTGCTAATCGTCCCCTGGACATCACCTACTTGCTGAATTATATGCAACAGCAAGCTGCCACTAACCCAACTTATCAAGCCCTCAACCTGAAGCAAGTTGGAGTCATTGGGCAATCCTTTGGTGGCTACACCGCTCTAGCTCTGGCAGGGGCATCTATCAATTTTCAGCAACTTCAAAAAGACTGCCAGAATCTGGAAAACACTTTCAACCTATCTTTGTTTCTGCAATGTCGGGCACAAGAATTGAACCAACTGGCACAGCCGCGGATCGACTTTCGCGATCCACGGGTTCAAGCTGTAGTTGCAGTAAATCCGATCAACAGCACTGTGATGGGCCGAACTAGTCTAGCCGCGATCGAGATTCCCACGATGTTGATTGCTAGCAGTGCTGATACGGTAGCGCCGAGCTTATTTGAACAAATTCAACCCTTTACCTGGTTGCGAACCGCCGATCGCTACTTGGTGCAAATGGATCCGGGAACTCATTTTTCGGTCATCGGTGGTAGCGAAATTCCCGGCACAGGAGGCGCGTTACCCATTCCCCCAGAGGTGATTGGCCCCAACCCGGCGATCGCTCAGCGCTACCTGAACGCCATGGCTTTGGCGTTCTTTCAAACCTACATTGGCAATCAAGCTGCGACTTTTCGCCCCTATCTGAGTTCGCTTTATGCTCAGTCAATCTCTGATCCAACCCTGCGCTTAAATCTGGTGCAAACTCTATCTGAAAGTCAACTGAGTTGGCAGGCTCGTCCTCCTGCCCAGTTCAGCTTCTGGCGGCCTTAATGCTCCTGGTCGTAATCGGGCCATCACTGACTTTCCAGGAATCGAACTGAGTAACCTTGAAGCAACTAGAAAGCCCCCTCAAAAAAAAGCATCTATGAAACGTCTAGCTGTCTGTTGCGATGGTACTTGGAATGAACTGAGCCGTTACCCAACCAACGTGGTGAAAACGGCTCAAGCAGTCAAGCCGTTTGCCCAAAATGGGATGGCCCAAGTGGTTTATTATCAAGCCGGTTTGGGAACTCAATGGTACGATCGCATCCCCGGTGGAGCCTTTGGTTGGGGAATTGACTACAACATCAAAAACGCTTATCAATTCCTCAGTTTTAACTACGAACCTGGTGATGAGATTTACCTATTCGGGTTTAGTCGTGGCGCTTACACCGTGCGTAGCCTCGCTGGCATGATTTACTGCTCTGGTTTGCTCAAACGTGAGCATGTTAATCAGGTAGAAGCGGCGTACAACCTTTACCGCGATCGCGCGATTAAACCTCGTGCTGCTGCCGCCGCCAAGTTTCGTTCCGATTATGGCATTCAGTACCAGGGAGAGACTCAAATTCCAATTACGCTCCTGGGTTGCTGGGATACGGTTGGGTCTCTAGGCATTCCCAATTTGCTTCCCCTCTTGCCCTTCAGTCAATTGATTAACCGAAAATACCGCTTCCATGACACCGAACTGAATTGTAAAATTCAAACTGCGTTGCACGCTGTGGCGATCGATGAGCGACGCAAGGTTTTTGATGTCACAGAGATGCACCAAAGTTCTCAAAACCCCGCTCAAATTGTGCAGCAAATTTGGTTTCCCGGCAGCCATGGCTGCGTTGGTGGCGGCACTCCGGAGCAATGCCAACTTTCGGATATCTCCTTGGTGTGGATGATGGAGCAGATCAAGCAACTCAACTTAGGGCTGGAATTTGACCTCAGTCGGTTGTCGGACTGCTTAGTAACTGATCCGGCCAGTGATTTTAACGCCACTCCAGGTTTTTTGGGATTGGCCGGTCTCCACGATCGCGTCATCCAAGGCAGTTTTGCGACTTTGCATAACAGCGCCAAACAACGCTGGCGGCTACGTCCCGATTATCGTCCTGCCAATCTTTTACCTTTTGCAGATCAGCTGAATGCTGAGTTGCAAGCATCCACGCCGCTGTTTGAGCTAAGTCAAATCGGCTAACTTATGGCGCAGTGATGGCTATAAACGACACCGAGACGAAAGGAACTTTTTCCACCTCAAATTCGTCTTGGTGTATTGCTTTTGTCAATGATTCAACGCATTCACAAAAAGCCTGCTAGAGTCATATAGTTAAATAAAGCTTCACAAAACAAATCTGACTCATGCTGATTTGTTCCTTGTTCACAGTTGCCGAGTAGGTGGATTAGCTTATGTTTTCGAGATCATCCGTGCGGACAACCTTCTCTAGTCTGGCGATCGTTGCTTGTTTGATCGGGGGAGGCGCTCTCACCGTTCAGGCTCAAAGCGGTTTACCAGGTTTGACGCTTTTCGGCGGCCCTCGAGGCGAAGAAAACCTGAACTACCGCCTTGATTTTGGCGGACGAGCCAACGGTTGGGATCGATACAGACTTAGAGTGCCGGCGAAGAAGATGAAGCTGGCTGTGGCGCAATTTGCCATTTCTTATCCGGATTATTTCAAAGGCACATTTGATGAAAAGGGGATTGAAGTACAGGTTCAAGGCAAATCCGTGCCGCTGCGGGAAGTGAAGTGGAATCAAGACAATAACCTGATTGAAATCTTTCCCGAAGAACCAGTTCCAGCCAATAGCAAAGTAGAGATTTGGCTGGAGAACGTTAGAAATCCCAGCAGTGGCGGCATGTTTTACTTCAATTTGCAGGTTCAGTCTCCCGGCGACTTGCCTCTCTACCGCTATCTGGGCACGTGGGTGATTCAAATTTCCTAGATGCAACTTCATTAATACAGACGTAATCGATGGCGCTCAAAACCATTGTTTTAGTGCATGGATTCTGGACTGATGCTTCCAGCTACCGTCTGATCATCCCGTTGCTATTGGCCAAGGGGTATGAGGTTATAGCGGTTCAGAATCCACTGCGATCGTTGGACGATGACATTGAGACGACAAAACGGGCCTTAGCTCGCGTCGAGGGCCAATGTCTCCTGGTTGGTCATTCCTGGGGCGGTATGGTGATTACCGCAGCTGGGCAGGACGATCGCGTTGCCGGACTGATTTACATCGCCGCCTTAGCTCCCGATGTTGGCGAATCAATGGCAGATTTGCTGAGCAAGTATGAGCCTCCCTCCCAGTATCTTCAAGCGCAGGAAGGCTTTATTTGGATTTCTGCCATAGGGGTGCAACAAGTCTTGGCTCAAGACCTTTCAGTCGACCAAGCTGGCTTGGTCTACGCTACCCAGGCACCCCCTGCCGCAGCTCTAATCACAGCTAAGGTCAATGCCGCCGCGTGGCAAATTAAACCAAGTTGGTACGTTGTCGCCAGTGAGGATAAGTCTGTCCCACCGAATTTGCAGCGTGCCTTATCCACCCGCATTGAGGCGACAACGGTGGCAATCAATTCAGGTCACCTCCTGCTGCTTTCGCACCCGCAGGAAATCGTAGATGTCATCCTCGCCGCCGCAGAATCAATCAAGTCGGCTCTACGCCAGTAGATAGAACTGACGGATAGTGTTACGATGGGAATCCTTGACTTTTTAGGAAAAACTGGGACGTTTGGGAGAAGACTATGACTCAGCGCACCTTAGGTGGGACAAGCCGTAAGCGGAAAAGAACCTCTGGGTTTCGGGCACGGATGCGAACAAAAAATGGTCGGCGGGTGCTGAAAGCCCGTCGTAGTAGAGGGCGCGCAAGACTTGCAGTGGCCTAACGCCATTGTTTACAGGCATTGAATGCAAGGCAATGTTGTTCGTCTGCTGAATCGATTAACGACTGCGGCAAGCGTCTGACGGGTCGCTTCAGTTGAGATATGTCGCTGGAGAAAATCGCTTTGGGGCTACCAAAACAGTACCGTTTGAAGCGTCGAGATGACTTCAGCCGAATTTATCAGAAGGGACGGCGTTTCAAATCTGCTCACCTGACTTTAAGAGTCCTCAAACGTAGTTTCGTAGCGGCTCTAGCCAACTCGGTGTCAGGGGATGAGCTTGTATCGATTCAGGTTAAGCAGCATCGGCTTGCGCGTCTGCCTACTCGTGTTGGTATATCCATTAGCTCTAAGGTCGCTAAGCGAGCCGTGGTGCGAAATCGTATGCGGCGACGGATTCAAGCCATTTTTCGGCAACTTATGGCACAGATTGCCCCTGGCTGGGATTTACTTGTCGTTGCACATCCAACAGCAGTTCAGTGCGATTACTTACAATTTCTGCAAGAATTAGAGCAGTTGCTAATTGACGCTGAGGTGATCGATGGGAATCCAGGAGGATGTGTACTATGAGGGCGGCCCACACATTGGGGATCTCATTATCAATATATTGCTAGGGTTTACTGTTATCTGTATCCCCCTAACCATTGGCGCGATCGTACGTGCCTTCTGGTTGCGCTACCGGATTACAGATCGCCGAATTTCAGTCACAGGTGGTTGGATGGGGCGCGATCGCTCTGACATTGTCTACTCTGAGGTGAAAAAAGTTGTTACTGTGCCTCGAGGTCTGGGAGCTTGGGGAGACATGGTGGTGACATTGAAGGATGGTAGCCGATTAGAGCTGCGGGCAGTGCCCAAATTTCGGGATCTGTATGACTACATCACTGAAAAAATTTCTCCTGCAGCAAAAGCAGCGAGCGGTAGCCTTGGCAGTCAAGGTTAATACCGTGTTACCCGTACTTGTCGAAAGATCGGCCTCAACAGGTATGCTGTGATAGCAAGTCAACTATATTAATTCTGCAAACTCAGTAGGGGTCGGGTTAACACCAATGGACTTCGGTGTAGGTTTTCTCTCAAACAAAATCATGTTGCCAATCCTGGATTTCTTTTACGGGATTGTGCCGAGCTATGGTCTGGCGATCGTGGCACTGACGTTGGTCATTCGATTCGCGCTCTACCCACTGAGTGCAGGATCAATTCGCAACATGCGCCGGATGAAAGTTGTGCAGCCGGTGATGCAGAAGCGACAACAGGAAATCCGCGAGCGTTACAAGGATAATCCAGCGAAACAGCAAGAAGAAATGGCCAAGGTGATGCAGGAGTTGGGGAACCCGCTGGCTGGGTGTTTTCCACTGCTATTGCAAATGCCGATTCTGTTTGCGCTGTTTGCAACGTTGCGGGGTTCGCCATTCTCTGATGTGCCTTACAACATCAACTTCCAAATTCTGCCCAGAGAGCAGATGGAGCAAGTTCAACCTCAGGCGTACGTAACAAAACCCCAAAATATCTACGTTGCTGACAGTATTCACGCGCCTGTGGTCGCGATCGCTCCTGGCGGGACAAAGTTGGCAGTGGGCGAATCCACGAAGATCGAGTTTCAGACGACGGAAGGGAAACCGCTCGACGCCTTGTTGCAGGAATATCCTGACTACGCTGGCGAATTGCAACCTCGCGTTGAGGTCGTCAATGGGGCTGAACGGGTCAAGATGAATGCTGATGGCACGATTCAAGCTTTGCAGCCGGGTGATGTAACACTCAAGACGGTTGTTCCTGGGCTAGCGGCTGACAAAGGTTTCCTTTTTATTGACAAGCTTGGTCGAGTTGGGGCGATCGATCCCGACGGTGCGATTCATTGGGACATCGTTGGCATGATTGTTTGCTTTGGTGTCAGTTTGTATATCAACCAACTGTTGTCTGGGCAGGGTGGTGCTTCGTCTAACCCAAATCAAGAAACCATCAACAAGATTACCCCCATCATTTTCTCTGGGATGTTCTTGTTTTTCCCCTTACCCGCTGGGGTCTTGATGTACATGCTGCTGGCCAATATCTTCCAAACATTTCAAACCTTCCTGCTCTCAAGAGAACCTTTGCCAGAAGAAATCTTGAAGTTAGTTGAAGCAGAAGAAAAAGCGGTTGCGAAGAAAGACGGCACAGACACAATTCCATTTGAACCAGGTCGGAAGAAAAAAGCTTAGAGTTAGCTATGGATACAGAACGTGAACAACGGGGTCAGCAGTGGTTGCAGGAACTTCTAGACTTATCAAAAATTGCTGCAAAAGTGCGTACTGAGGCTAGCCCCTCCTTTTGGGAGGACAGTTGCTGGTTAGTAATTGATGACTCGGCTTTATCAGATGAAGAAATTGCACAACTGATTGGCAATAATGGTCACGTTCTGGATTCCATTCAGTATCTTGCCAATGCCACCTTGAATTTGGGCCTAGCCCCTGAGCAACAAGGCTCCTTTACCGTAGACTTGGCGGGCTATCGAGAGCGACGTTATCAAGAGCTAAAGGCGATCGCGGAAACAGCGGCCACTCAAGCGCGTGAAACTGGTACGGAAGTAGAGCTAAAGGCGCTTTCAGCCGCCGAACGCCGACAGGTGCATACCATTTTGAAAGAACACGTGGATCTAGAAACTTACAGTCGTGGTCAAGAACCCGATCGCCGTCTAGTTGTTCGTTTGCTGGAAGATTAGGTATGGAACCCATTCATATTCCCCGTCTGACTCGTCTACCTGAGCAAACAGAGACGCTTCAGTTCGCGGACGTGATTCCCAATTTGGAGACGCTCACTCCCGTTCAGGGCGCGATTCAAATCACTCATCGAGGCACCTTTTTGGAAGTGAGCGCCAGAGCGGAAACGATCATTACTTTGACGTGCGATCGCTGTTTGCAGCAATACAACTACCGTCTGTCCATCTCGCCCGCTGAAATGATCTGGTTAGAGGAGACGGCAACAGATGTTGTGCCAATTCTGCTGGATCAAGATTTAGATTCAGATGAATTGGTGGAGACTTTACCCCCCAATGGCTACTTTGATCCCACGGCCTGGTTGTATGAGCAACTCTGCCTCGAAATTCCGCAGCGTCAACTGTGTGATGCCCAGTGTCGAGGCATCGAATTGCCCCCCTCATCCTGCCGCCCCCAAGTTGATCGGCGTTGGGCAGGACTAGAATCCCTCCGAAATCAGCTTTCGGATAAGAATTAGCCGTACAGGGGACTTGACGCGATCGGGATTGATTTCGCATGATGGGGGCTTAAGTCTACCGAGAACCCCCTCATGACACCCTATTCAGAAGCAGATGCACCAGATAGCGACGGCGTTGAAACAGAGTCGTTAAAGCGAGTATTTGGGCTAACCACGTTGGTCATCTATGGCGTCGGGGACATTCTGGGTGCTGGAATTTATGCCGTAGTTGGCAAGATCGCTGGCCTATCCGGCACGATGGTGTGGGCATCCTTTCTCTGCGCCATGTTAGTGGCCGCCCTGACCGCGCTGAGTTATGCCGAGTTGGGCAGCCGCTTACCCAAAAGTGGAGGAGTAGCTTACTTTATTCATTCAGCTTTTCGGAATGAGTGGTTATCCATGCTGGTGGGCTGGTTGATGTTTTGCACTTGTCTGGTGTCGATGGCAACCCTTTCAATTGCCTTCTCTGGCTACCTCAATGCGTTTGCGCCGGTGCTTCCCACTTGGGCGATCGTCATTGCGCTATTTGCGGGACTCGCCTTTGTTAACTTCCGGGGGATGAAAGAATCTTCGGCACTGAACATTTTCTGCACCACACTGGAGGTGTCGGGGCTAATCATTGTGATTCTTGTGTCTGCTTCTTTCTTGTTGAGTGGCAACTCAACTGCGGCAGCGCCACCGGTTCCAGGTGCAGCGGTTGGAATCAATGCGATTTTACAAGGGGCTGCTCTGGCGTTTTATGCCTTCATTGGCTTTGAGGATATTGTTAACGTTGCGGAGGAAGTGAAAAATCCTGAGCGTAACGTCCCTAGAGCCATTCTGTTGGCACTTGCCATTGCTGGAGTCATTTATGTTTTGGTGTCCTGGTTGGCCACGCAGGTTATGAGTCCGGCGGAATTGAGTGCATCGGGTGCGCCATTGTTGGATGTCGTGAAACGTGCCCAGCCGAACTTTCCGCCGCTCGTCTTTACGGTGATTGCGTTGTTTGCAGTTTTAAATACTGCTCTACTGAATTTTGTGACCGCTTCCCGCTTACTGTTTGGGATGTCGCGAGAGGGCTTACTTCCTGCTTGGCTGGGTAAGTTGCATCCAGAGCGGTTAACGCCTCATCGCACGTTTTTAGTTATCTTGCCGATCGCCATCCTGCTGGCCCTTTCCGGTACTTTACAGTTTTTGGCTGGAACCACCGCAACTTTGATCATGGCCATGTTTTGCCTGGTCAACCTGTCATTATTGGTGATTAAACGCCGGGAACCGCAGGTGGAAGGATTTCAAATTCCGGTGCCGATTCCAGCGTTGGCACTTGGGTCGAACTTAATTCTGATCGCTTTTGCGTCTCAGGCCAGCCATCTCTTAGCGTTAGCATTCACAGTCATTGGCTTGCTTCTAATTTGGATGCACAAGGCAATTTCAGGTAAACAACGGTCAGCGATTTAGAGGCCAACAGGCTGCGTTCGGGAACCCGTACAACGAAAAATATTGCAATGTGATCTGGCGATTGGCTAAATTAGCACTCAAGAGTTGAGAGTGCTAATAAATGCGCCCAACTCCGTTAGACTTGTAATGGTCTGAATGCGATCGACAAGTTATAACGTCAATCTGTTGATCGCGAGGGCAGCTTGTTAACCGATTTGCACTGATTTGGTGCGATTGTTATCGAGCTGAGTTCGTTCGAAAATTTTGTCCACTTAGCATAGTGCTGGTTTGGAGAATAGCGTATGGCAGCCGTTTCATTGAGCGTTTCTACCGTTAAGCCCCTGGGCGATCGTGTTTTTGTGAAAGTTAGTGCGTCTGAAGAAAAAACTGCTGGAGGCATCCTGTTGCCTGATACGGCAAAGGAAAAGCCGCAAGTGGGTGAAGTTGTTGCGGTCGGTCCTGGTAAGCGGAACGACGATGGTTCTCGCCAAACTCCTGAACTGGAAGTCGGCCAGAAAGTACTGTATTCCAAGTATGCAGGAACCGACATCAAACTAGGTACCGATGAGTATGTGCTGTTGTCTGAGAAAGACATTTTGGCGGTTGTGAGCTAGGCAATCGGTTTTGGGTTCCAGAAGCAATTTCAAACTGGGATTTGCTGTTGAGGCCAATCCTGATGTCTGAATTCTGATCTTCATCTCTTTACACGTTTACATTCACAGGAAACCATCGAGAATTATGGCTAAGCGGATTATTTACAACGAAAATGCTCGTCGTGCGTTGGAAAAAGGCATGGATATTTTGGCCGAAGCGGTAGGTGTTACCCTTGGCCCCAAAGGTCGTAATGTGGTGCTGGAAAAGAAATTTGGCGCACCTCAAATCATCAATGATGGTGTGACGATCGCGAAGGAAATTGAACTGGAAGATAACGTCGAAAACACTGGCGTTTCTTTAATTCGGCAAGCGGCCTCCAAGACTAATGATGCCGCCGGAGACGGAACTACCACTGCAACCGTGTTGGCTCATGCCATGGTGAAAGAAGGTTTGCGTAACGTCGCCGCCGGAGCCAATGCCATTATGCTGAAGCGCGGGATCGACAAGGCTACCAACTTCCTGGTCGATAAGATTGCCGCTCATGCTCGTTCCGTTGAAGATTCCAAGGCGATCGCTCAAGTGGGTGCGATCTCTGCTGGAAACGATGATGAAGTCGGTGCCATGATCGCCGATGCCATGGACAAAGTGGGTAAGGAGGGTGTGATCTCTCTGGAAGAAGGTAAGTCCATGACAACCGAGTTGGAAGTCACCGAAGGGATGCGCTTTGACAAAGGCTATATCTCTCCCTACTTTGCAACCGACACCGAGCGCATGGAAGCCGTACTGGATGAGCCTTTCATCTTATTGACCGACAAGAAGATTACCCTCGTTCAAGACTTGGTGCCGGTGCTGGAGCAAGTTGCGCGTGCGGGTCGCCCCCTCGTCATCATTGCTGAAGACATTGAGAAAGAAGCGCTGGCGACCCTGGTGGTGAACCGTCTGCGTGGTGTACTGAATGTCGCGGCTGTGAAAGCTCCTGGTTTTGGCGATCGCCGCAAAGCCATGCTGGAAGATATTGCTGTCCTCACAGGTGGTCAGGTCATCACCGAAGATGCTGGTCTGAAACTCGATGCAGCCAAGATCGACAGTCTGGGTAAGGCCCGTCGCATCACAATCACCAAAGACAACACCACGATCGTTGCCGAAGGTAACGAAGCTGCTGTCAAAGCTCGCGTTGAGCAAATTCGGCGTCAGATGGATGAGACTGATTCATCCTATGACAAGGAAAAACTGCAAGAGCGGTTGGCGAAATTGGCTGGCGGTGTGGCTGTGGTGAAAGTGGGTGCCGCAACTGAAACGGAAATGAAAGACCGCAAGTTGCGCCTGGAAGATGCTATCAACGCTACCAAAGCAGCCGTTGAAGAAGGCATTGTTCCCGGTGGTGGTACGACTCTGGCGCACCTGTCGCCTGAACTGGAAACCTGGGCAAATGGCAATTTGACTGGGGAAGAGTTGACTGGTGCGTTGATTGTGGCTCGGGCACTGTCTGCACCGCTGAAGCGGATTGCTGAAAATGCCGGCCAAAATGGGGCTGTCATTGCTGAGCGGGTCAAGGAGAAGGACTTCAACGTGGGCTTCAATGCGGCCACTAACGAGTACGTTGACATGTTCGAAGCTGGGATTGTTGACCCTGCCAAAGTGACCCGATCAGCGCTGCAAAATGCAGCCTCGATCGCAGCGATGGTGCTGACGACTGAGTGCATCGTGGTAGACAAGCCCGAACCTAAGGATGCGGCTCCGGCTGGTGCTGGCGGCATGGGTGGCGACTTCGATTACTAAGAACAAGGGGGTAGGAGCTAGGAATTAGCTTCGCCCCAAGCTATAAGTTCAAATTTAAAGGTGATCGCTTCTTGAAAGAGGCGATCGCTTTTTGCATCGGCCCCTATTGTTTTCTCACACGCTGAGAGTAAAAAGAGGCGGACTCGATTCCTTTGGAACATTCTTTGGTGAATTCGATCAGGTGATGGGCGACTAAGCCAATACTTAAGAGGCGTTCGATTTTACCTTTTTGAATTTCTGGTTTGGCCATTTTCCAGAAGGTGTCGCGGTAACTGCTGATGACGCCCGCATGCCAGAAGAGTTTGGCCATCATGGTGAGACCGCGCCGCACATTTTCTTTATTGACTCGTGCTGCACTCTTGGGTGGTTTAATTCGATTGGGATAGGTATGTTCGCATTGGTAGGCAAACCGTTCAAACAAAAATTTTGGTTCATAAGCAGTTGTGATGCAACGTTGCCACATTTTTAACACGTCATTGTAAGGCATCAAGAACTCTACATTGGATTCACGGCCTGCTTCAAAATTGAGTCGTCCTTCCTGTTCTAATCTGCGCCAGAGTGGAGTCTTGGGCAGAGCGTAGAGCAGGTTGATTGTCAGCATTGGAATGTTAGACAAGCGAATGAACTCTAGAATGCGATCGCAGGTTTCTGGTGTATCGGTATCCAAGCCTAAAATAATGCCAGATACGACTTCTAAGCCATAACTATTCAAGGTTTTAATGGCATCGAGAATTGGTACACTCAAGTTTTGATCTTTAGTAATAGACTTCAATGCTTCTGGATCGGGGGTTTCGATGCCACAAAAGACCGTCCCAAAGTAAGCTTCGCGCATCATTTCCAGCAGTTTGGGACTTTGGGCGATGTTGAGGGTCGCCTCGCAAGCAAACTGCACGGGATAACCGTTTTTCTTCTGCCACTCAATCAGGTGGGGTAAAAGTTCGGTGACCGCTCGCCGATTCCCGACAAAGTTGTCATCTACGAAATAAACTGCTCCAGGATTGCCGGATGCTAGCATTGCATCGAGTTCAGCCAGAACCTGTTGGGGTGTTTTGAGGCGCGGATTACGCCCATACAGTTCTGGGATGTCGCAAAATTCGCAGCGATAGGGGCACCCACTGGAAAACTGCACATTGGCAATGAAGTACTGATTCAAATTCAGCAGATGGTAGGCCGGGATGGGAAATTCATTGAGGGGAAGTCGATCGCGGGTTTCAAAGCGAATCTGTTGGGTGGGGCGCTCGATCGTGGTGTCTAGATGCTCAATTAGCTTATCCATGGCGTCGCCCAACTCACCAATGTGTAATAAATCAAAGTCGGGGTAATACTCAGGACAGCCAGAAACAGACGGCCCACCCACCACAGTGATTTTGCCGTACTTGTGCGCCATCTCGTTAATCTGGTTAATCTGAGGGCGCTGAATGTGCATGCCACTGGTGATTACAACATCCGCCCACTGATAGTCTTGCCTCCGAGCTGGTTGAATATTTTCATCAATAAAGCGAACTTCCCACAATTCAGGGAGATAGGCTGCTGCGACTAAAATCCCCTGGGGGGGCATAAAGGCTTTGACGTGCCGCATTAACCGATAGGCGTGGTGGAAAGTGCCAAAAGAGCGACTGTACTTGGGAAAAACGCACAGGATTTTGCGCGGGTTGCGTGGGATATAGGGGGTGCGGTGCGATCGCAGGCTAGGTGCAGCCGTTTGGTCAGGTGCGATCAATTGCTCAACGGGGGGTAGCGTTGCCGTCATCGAAACATCTCCTCACAACAAACAAACTCTGGACAATGAAGCCCACTATGGAAAAGTATTGCGGCAAATTCCAGAAATTGCCAGGGTTAGAGGCTGGAATTCAGATTCAGACTGCGCAAAACGGGGGGGACTGCACGGGCAACAACGTTTATTTAAGAACGCCTATTTAAGAACGCCTATTTAAGAAAGTGAGAGGCGCTGGTGGTGGTGGGGATGAATTGCGACGGAATTGGTTGGATAGGGGCCAGTCAGCGGCACTTGAGCATAGGGCGGCTGGGGATAGTGGATGCGGTAGCCCAGGTCGATGAGAAATTCGTAGAGCGATCGCACCGTGTAAGGCTTATGCGTGAAGAAAATCGGCAATGTTTCAAAATACAGCAGCGGGTGAAAGCGCGCCAGGGTTGCTTTTGCCCCCAGCAACACCTCGTATTCCATGCCTTCCACATCGATTTTGATGACATCAATCTTGGGAATTGCGGTGGCAGCCACCCACTCATCCAGCGGCACCACATCTACAGGTTCGCCCTGGGTTTGATGTAACGCGCCATTTCCCGGATAGTTGGGGTCTTCGTAATACAACAATTGTTGATGAGTTGCGCCCAGTCCTAACGGCAGTACTTGCACGTGCGACTGCACGATCGGATTCAGATTGACATTTGCCTGCAACCGTTGCCGAATAGTTGGGCTGGGTTCAAAGGCATAAACTTGGCCGTGACCAGCCAAACTAGCGGCAACCAGGGTTAAAGCTCCACAATTGGCCCCCACGTCCAGCACCACATCTCCAGGTTGAATCGCCGCTTTCAGAAAGCGTGTGGTTTGCGGGTCATACACGCCTGCGAGCCAAGTGGTTGCTTCCATCGGGTAGGTGGTGTCAACCTGAAACTTCAAGTGCTGAAAGTAGTTTTGGATGAGGAACGTTTCCCCGGGCGGCAGTAACTGGGCAAACTTACCGCCCCCTCGACCAGTAACTTGCATCAGGCTCCGCACGATCGCTTGCACCGCTCGACAATAGATTCGATTCAGACGAATAGGCATCTCTTTGTTTTGCTACCGTAAATATAGCTTTGGTCAGAAAGCTCTGGTTCTGGATCGGCTGTCTGACTTGCCGCTACCACGTTTTACAGGGCAACGGCTTGAGTTGGCGCGATCGTTCTAGCCACTAGATAGCATGCCAAATTTTGGGGAGTTCAAGCAATTCATGGCAAGCAATGCAAAAACACAACGGGTTCAACGGGTCGGGGTAATTGGCGGGGGGCAACTGGCCTGGATGATGGCCGATGCGGCCCAGCGCTTAGGGCTTGAGTTAATTATTCAAACGCCAGAACCAACCGACCCAGCAGTGGCGATCGCCACTCACACCATCCTTGCACCTGTTGCTGATGCGCAAGCTACGGCTGAACTCGCGCGGCATTGTGATGTGATCACCTTTGAGAATGAATTTGTCGATTTGTCTGCGCTGCAAAAACTGGCCCACCAGGGGATTTGCTTTCGCCCTGGGTTGCACACTTTAGAACCAATTTTGGATAAATACGATCAGCGATCGTTCCTGCAAAAACTCGGCTTACCGATTCCTGCCTTTACCGCTGTCACTGCAGACATGCTCCAGAGTCAACCTCCCAACCAATTCCCGATTGTGCTGAAGACGCGCCGACACGGCTACGATGGGCAAGGGACGTTCATCGTCAAGAACAGAACAGAACTAAGTGCAACCCTAGCTGGCTTGCAATCGGTGCCGCTGTTGCAGGAAGAATTTATTCCCTTTGAGCGAGAACTCGCCGTGATGGCCACGCGATCGCAGACTGGCGAGATGGTGATTTATCCAGTGGTGGAAAGTCAGCAACAGCAGCAAGTGTGTCGCTGGGTGATTGCTCCGGCTGAGGTGCCCGCTTCTGTTCAGGCGCAAGTAGTCGCGATCACCCGTGCCATTCTGACCCATTTACAGGTGGTGGGACTGATCGGGATTGAACTATTTTTGACGGCTGAAGGCCAAGTACTCGTCAACGAAATTGCCCCCCGCACCCATAATTCTGGCCACTACACTCTCGATGCCTGCACCACATCGCAATTTGAGCAACAACTCCGGGCAGTTTGTGGTCTGCCCCTGGGCAATCCGACAATGAAAGCCACTGCTGCCGTCATGGTGAACTTGTTGGGCTTCGAATCATCGCACAGTGATTACCAGGACAAGCGGCAGCAACTAGCGGCGATGCCACGAACTTATGTCCACTGGTATGGCAAAGCCGAATCGCGACCTGGGCGCAAACTGGGACACGTCACTGCCCTCTTAGAACCGCGTCCTGGTCAATCGATGCCGGAACAGGCGCGCGCTTTTATTCATGCAATTGAGGCCAACTGGTATTGAGGCCGCAAGATCAGAGCTGAATTAAGCCCCAAACGCCCGTGACTAAAGCAATGACCTGCAAGGCAAGGAAACAGCGATCGATTTGAACAATGCTGACGTAACTATCGCCCCCTTTATCCTTAACTCGCCCTGCCGTAAAAATAGCCGCCATTACAGCCGTAATGATCAAAAAATAAGCCAGGGCATAGATTTTATCGAGCAGCACCAAATAGCCAACTTCTGGAATGTCATTTGAGTAAGACTGTTGCAAGAACACAACCGTCAACAACGCGGTGACGGGCAGCACAACACGCGAGTCGGCATAACTGGGATGCAGGAGTAAGGCTCCACACCCGGACATCAGCACAATCATCAATGGGAATAGCAATTTCCAGATGAAATAGCTCACTGGACGCTCAATCAGAATCGCAAAGCGGACGACAGAGTAAGGACTGGTATCGGGAATCGCAAGGCCAAAATTACTGGAGTAAGTGCGAAGTAAGTTTTGACTGCTCCAGTCTGTAATGCTCCAACCATGAATGGCCAATGTGTCGGCATAGCCAGAATCCTGAGTATCAGCCAGGTACACTAGATCTTTAGCGGTGTAGATTGAATTTTCCAGCATGATGCTGATTTGTTGCTGATCCAATGGATAGCGGGCCAGATTGAATGGCTGGATAAATCGTCCCTCAACGCGCAAGATTTGATAGAAACTACCATCTGGTTGTAATTGGGGCTTTTCATATCCGGGTTTTTGGGTCATGCCCCAATCATCCACCGCATTCGCAAATTCCAGGTCGGCGATCGGATCAATCTTGCCCTTCCACCGAAACCAGATGTAAGCATCCAGGAAATAGGAATTACTGGCAATGTCTAAGTTGTAGATATTTAAGCCATAAAAGCCCACCCGTACTGGTTGGGCTGTCGGCGGGATTTGTTCTAGTGTGACGAGGGAAGTTGCAGGCGTGGATTTAACTGGCAGAAAACTGAGACCTAATCTCAAAAGGAGGGTGAAGGCGATCGCGCCCAGAAACAACCCACATAGTCCACGGAAACTGCGGCTTCTCAACCAACCGGAAATAAGTGGCATATTTACCTGGTCAATGATGAAATGTGAGATTTTGACCGTTCTCTTGGTTGCTTGGCGAGCCAGTTAGCTACTGGGTGGGGAGTTCGCATCAGGTTGAGCCAAAAGTTTTGAGGTGCGTTGTTGCTCCTGCTTCAAAGCTGCTTCGAGCTGGCTAAGCTGGTGTTGCAAGGCCTCCACTTCGGCCACTCGGCGATCGAGTTCCTGCGTCTGCTCCTTGTATTGAGTTGCCAACGATTCCATTTGCTTTTTTTCTCGCTTGAGCGATTCTTCTAGTTGCTCAATTTGTTCGCGGCGAGCTTCTAGTTCTAGGGCGCGGCGATCGAGATCCTGACTTTGTAAGGTCAACGTTTGTCGCCATTGTTCAGCCCGTTCTGACTCTGCTTGCAGGAAGGCCGGCGTCACTCCGTTTTTAAGAAACGTTTGAATAATATCAACTAGCCAATGATGGGCACTGTCAACTTGCATAACCTGGCCTGTTTCTGAGAGGGTGGCTAGCACTAAAGTTCCCTCACTGTATTCAGAATGACCATCTAGCAGAATAAACTCTTGTTCTGAAATCAGCGCCCACGCGTATTCCGATCGTTGACGCGCAATCAAACGCAATCCCAGCTTGTCTGCGGATGCTACCTTTTCAACTAGAGCCAGATGCAGCATGGTTTAGCCTTTCTGCCACCTGAGTATAAAAACAAACATAGAACCCTGAGTCAGAAATCACAAGCAAGGACCGGCAACTTTACTCCCTTAACACGAAAAACTAGGATGCATTTTACAGGACACAACTTAGCACCTGCAAAGTATACCTTTTCTCACGCCAGAAGTTTGTAAGGGTGTGGCAATCGCTCAAAGTTCTGCCAACCGAGCGCGTAGAATTTCTGCTTGTTGTTGGGCTTCTGCCAGGGTTTGTTCGGCGGTTTGCACGACATCAGCGGGAGCTTTGCTGATGAAACCGGGGTTATTCAAGCGAGTCGATATGGCCTGAATTTCGCCATCTACTTTCTTCAAATCTTTCTCCAATTTACTCCGAAGTGTATTCACGTCAACAACACCCGCTAACGGGATCAGTACTTGCACCGTCCCAAACACACCAGCGATCTTTCTCTGAGCGGCCAGGGTTGGGTCTGCCTCGGACGGGGAATATACGGTTAGTTGTTCGACCTTGGCTAAGTCTTGAATGTAAGACTGGCCAGCGGTGAGAATCTGCCGTTCGCGATCGCTCTCACTTTGGCAAAATGCCTTGATCTTGGCTCCTGGCTTGATCTCCGCCTCTGCCCGCAGATTACGGATGGTACGAATCGCTTCAATCAATAACTCAAACTGCTGTTCCAGATCCGGATCAATTTGGCTGGGATCAACGTTGGGATAAGCTTGGAGTGCCAAGCAGTGATCTGCTCCCGTTTGGGTCAAGGTGTGCCAAATTTCTTCCGTAATGTGGGGCATGAAGGGATGCAGGAGCTTGAGTGTTCCTTCCAGGACGAAAAATAGTACCTGTTGCGCCGATCGCTTTGACGCGGCATCTTCTCCTTGCAAGCGAGATTTCACCAGCTCGATGTACCAGTCGCAAAAATCATTCCAGATGAAGGTGTACAGCCCTTTTGCCGCTTCGCCTAACGCATAATTGTCGATTAACTGGCGGGTTTGCTGCGTTACCTGGTTGAAGCGCGACAAGATCCACTTATCACTCAACTCAAGGGGGTTGGGCCATTTCTCCCCAAGCTCGATGCCCCACTCCCGATTTCCCAAGTTCATTAAAACAAAGCGAGACGCATTCCACAGTTTATTGGTGAAGTTGCGAGATGCTTCGACAGACGCGGATTCGTCTGTTTTGCGATTGTACTCCAGGCGAATATCTTGCCCAGCCCCGGCAACTTCGCGCACCAGGGTATACCGCAGGGCATCGCAGCCGTACTTGTCGATTAACAGCAGCGGATCGATCCCGTTATTGAGGGACTTGGACATTTTCTTGTTGTTCTCATCCCGCACCAAGCCGTGAATGTAGACGGTTTCGAATGGCATTTCTCCGGTGAAGTGCCCTGCCATCATGGTCATGCGAGCCACCCAGAAGAAAATAATGTCGAAGCCTGTGACGAGGGTGGTGGTGGGATAGTAGGTTTTCAGGTCAACGGTCTCATCGGGCCAACCCATCGTGGAGAAGGGCCATAGGCCGGAAGAAAACCAGGTATCCAGCACATCGGGATCTTGCTGAAGTTCCACGTCTGCGCCAAATTGGGCGATCGCTTTTTCTCTGGCTTCCACTTCCGACTTGGCCACCACAAAGGGCGTGTCATCGGTAATTTGTCCGTCGGTTTGATTCACAGCGTACCAGGCCGGAATTTGATGCCCCCACCACAGTTGGCGGGAGATACACCAATCTCGCAGGCTCACGAGCCAATCGCGATACACCTTGGTCCAGCGATCGGGGACGAACACAGGGGAATCTTTTTCATCCAAGAATTCCAGGGCACGATCCGCCATGGGCTTGATCTTGACAAACCACTGGGTGGAGAGCATGGGTTCGACTGGAACCTTGCCGCGATCGCTGTAGGGCACCGTGTGTTTGTAATCTTCCACTTTCACCAATGCGCCCAGTTCCTCCAGTTTGGCGACAACTTTTTTCCGCGCCACGAAGCGATCGAGTCCCTCAAACTCTCCGGCATGCTCGTTCATCGTGCCATCTTTGTGCATCACCGTAATGAAAGGCAGGTTGTGGCGTTTGCCCATCTCAAAGTCATTCAGATCATGGGCCGGAGTCACTTTGACACAGCCTGTGCCAAAGGAGGCATCCACGTATGCATCGGCAATGATGGGAATTTCTCGATTCAGGATGGGCAGGGTCAGGGTTTTACCCACGATGGCTTTGTAGCGATCGTCATCTGGGTTCACCGCAACGGCAGTATCGCCCAGCATTGTCTCTGGTCGGGTTGTCGCCACTTCCACATAGCCCGACCCATCGGTCAACGGGTAGCGAAAATGCCAGAGGTTGCCGTTTACCTCTTTGTTATCCACCTCTAGGTCTGATACAGCGGATTGGCTGGCAGGGCACCAGTTCACCATGTACTGCCCGCGATAGATCAAGCCTTCGTTGTATAGGCTGACAAAGGCTTCCAGGACTGCGGCTGAGAGTCCTTCGTCCATCGTGAAGCGTTCTCGTGACCAGTCTACGGATAACCCCAAACGGCGCAACTGACCGACGATCGTGCCGCCTGATTCTTCTTTCCAGGCCCAAGCGCGTTGCAGGTACGCCTCGCGACCAACCTCCTGGCGCGTCTTTTTCTGGGCTTGCAGTTCTTTGTCCAGAATCGTACTCACGGCGATGCTGGCGTGATCCGTTCCCGGCAGCCACAAGGTATTCCGGCCGCTCATGCGGTGATAGCGCACCAACACGTCAATCAAGGAATGCTCAAACGCGTGCCCCATGTGCAAACTCCCGGTCACGTTCGGCGGCGGGATGACCACACAATATGGCTCCCCCGGATGATTCGGGTCAGCTTTAAAGACTGCATTCCTCTCCCAGTACTGCTGCCACTTGGCTTCGACGTTAAACGGTTCGTATTGGCTGGGGAGATCGGAGGTGGTCATGGGTTGGAGTCGGGAAATAGGGGGAGGGGGTGTGAGATGGGAGGTGTCAGAACCTGCTAACACTTTTATTGATTTTGGCATGAGGCAGGCATTTGATGCACAGCTTCCGGCGCTGTCCTCAAACATCGCGCCTCTTTCGGTGATGGGAGCATCTTGATAACTGGTTTTCACGCCAGCCCAATTCGGAAATACCGTTCCCCAAGTCTCAACTATCACCAGTAAAATGAGGATGCAAAAGCAGCAATTGTCGCTGTGTTCTCCCTTTTCGCTGGTCTGCTATGGTTGACAAATTTCAGCGTCCGCTGGTGTTTGGAAGTGCCACTCTGGCGCTTGTGATCGGGCTATTGGAACTCCTCAACCAGACCGTGGGCGAGTGGGGCGTGTATTCCTTGCTGGCTCTGGCGATTAGTACGGGTGTGTGGTGGGTGCAAAAGCCAGCGAAACAATCTTTTCAACCTTCGATCCGGCCAAAATATGTAGACTCGACGATCGTCAAGCAAACTTTGGCCGAGGCTGAACAAGTCATCGGACGCCTGAAAACTGAGGTCGAAGATGGTTCGACGATCGCAGACCTGGAACCACAGGTTTCTCTGTTTCAAGCTCAAATTAGTCAAATTGGCGATGAACTCGATCGCGAATCCTTGCGGTTGATCGTCATGGGCAGTAAGGGGGTGGGTAAAACTAGTTTGATCCAGCACCTCCAGGCATTTTGGCAAGCGCAAGCGCCCAAACCCGTCACACTGTTTGAAGCGCCCAGCTTTACCCTTGATACAGCCGTTGGGTTGGCCGCTGAGACGATCGCCCTCAAGCAAGCCACGACTGCTGATTTGGTGCTGTTTTTGGTGACTGGCGACTTGACAGAATCGGAACTCCAAACGTTGAAACAATTGGCGACCCAAAAACGGACGTTGTTAGTGTTTAACAAACGGGATCAATATCTGCCGGATGAGCGGCAAATCCTTTTGAACCGCATGCGGGAATGGGGTCAGGGATGGTTGCCAAGCGAGGATGTGATTGCGATCGCCACTGAGCCTCGTCCGCTTAAAGTTCGGCAGTATCAAGAAGATGACACTTGGCAGGAATGGTTGGAGGACCAGCAGCCAGATGTTGCAGCTCTCGCTCAACGCCTGACTGCAATTCTGCAAACGGAAAGTCGGCAACTGGTGCTGGCCAGTTCCCTCAACCATGCCAGAGCCGTGAAAACTCAAGCCACTGCCACGCTCAACGATTTGCGGCGAACCCGTGCTATGCCTGTGGTGGAGCAGTTTCAATGGATTGCTGCTGGCACTGCTTTTGCTAGCCCCATTCCCACGCTCGATGTGGTGGCCACTGCGGCCATCAACGCCCAGATGATCCTGGATCTGGGCAAAATTTATCAACAGAAATTTTCTATCGACCAAGCGCAAAAGGTGGTAACGGCACTCGGCGGGTTAATCCTGAAATTGGGTCTGGTTGAATTGTCCACTCGGGCGATCGCTAGCATCCTCAAAACGAACGCGGTGACTTACATTGCCGGTGGTTGTATTCAGGCTGCCAGTGCCGCCTATCTAACTCGCATTGTGGGCCTCACGTTGATCGAATACTTCCACACTCAAGAACCTCATCTCACCCTCACCGATGCGAAACCGTTGGCGATCGAGCGTTTGGGGCAAATTCTGCAAAACGTCTTTCAACAAAACCAACAGCCGACCATCGTCCAAACCCTCACCACTCAAGTTCTCGATCGCCTGAGTCCCAAAGCTGCGATCCCCATTGCTTCTACCCAGGCCCCTCCCGCCGCTCCGCCCTCCCCCCTTCCCCCCCTGGCGCAACCCCTCCCACCGCCGCCGTTGAAATTGCCTGAGCCTGCGATCGCCGAAACAATTCCTGCCATAACTGAACCAACTAGATGAAAGGCAGAAGGTATTGGGTTCTAGGTGTCAGGTGTTAGGTTGAATCTAGTTACCCCGCCTGCTCCCCTCCTCCTCCCCCTCCTCCTCCCCCCTCCCCCTCTCACCCCTCACCCACCCTTGCCTCCCTCCTCTCCTCCTTCCTCAGATTTCCAAACGGTCTATCTGCAACGTGCCCGAACCACTTTGCGGCAGGCGTTGAATCGCTACACGGCCTACTTTCGGGCCGCGCGGAATCATCCTCCCACGGCTGCCACCCAATCTATGCTGAAGGCGGATATGGAACGGTTGGCGGTGACGTTGAACAAGTTGGAACACAACGTGGCGCGGGTGGCGGTGTTTGGTTTGGTGAGTCGAGGTAAATCAGCCGTTCTCAATGCTTTGTTGGGCCAGAAAGTCTTGCCCACTGGTCCGTTAAATGGAGTTACCCTATCGCCCCAAGCAGTGGTGTGGTTGCCCTATGGGGGGAAGGCAGAGGGGCGGGGGGCGAAGGCTGCCGGTGGCACGAGCGGGGGGACGTTGCCGACTCAGCCTATCGATCGAGCGGGAGAGCAGAATCCCTTGCAAATTGAGCTGATTGATACGCCGGGATTGGATGAAATTGATGGTCAGACGCGAGCGGAAATGGCGCAGTCGATCGCGCGGCAATCGGATTTGATTTTGTTCGTCGTGTCGGGCGACATCACGCGGACGGAGTTTCAGGCATTATGTGAGCTGCGGCAGTCACAAAAGCCGTTACTGCTGGTGTTTAACAAAATTGACCTGTATCCAGAGCAAAGCCGTCAGGCCATTCACCAAAGTTTGCAACGGCTTGCCAGCACAACTCCCGATGGCAAATTGTTGCAGCGATCGCTCTCCACGCAGGAAATTGTGTTGGTTGCGGCGGAACCCGCCCCGATGCAGGTCCGGGTTGAACAGCCCGATGGCCGCGTCACGTATGAGTGGGAAGCGCCGCCGCCCCTGATTGCTGAACTCAAAGCAAAAATTTTGGAAGTATTGCAGCGAGAAGGTGCAACTTTGATGGCCTTAAATGCCCTGGTGCAGGTGCAAACTGCGGAAGCTCGACTGGCTAGCAAGATTATTGAGGTGCATCAAGCGGATGCCGAAGCGTTGATCTGGAAGTTTGTTCGCTACAAGGCAATCGCCATTGCCGTTAACCCGATCGCGGTGTTGGATCTGATGGGTGGAGCAGTTTCCGATCTGGCGATGATTCGTGCCCTGTCAGAACTTTATGGGTTGCCCATTACGGGTCATGAAGCCGGTAAACTTTGGCGCACGATTTTGCTGAGTTCTGGCAGTTTACTCCTCACGGAAATTGGTAGCGGGCTAGTGTTGGGCTTGGGCAAAAGTGCTGCTGCTGTTGCTGCTGGCGGAGATACGGCCAGTGGTTTGACGGCTTACGCTGGAACGGCGATCGCGCAGGCTAGTTTTGCCGGATTGGGCACCTATGCGGTGGGGCGAGCGACCCAGGCATACTTGGAAAATGGCTGTAGCTGGGGCGCACAAGGAGCTAGCACGACGATTCAAGACATCCTCAAGCAACTGGATACCAGCACCATCATGTACCGGATTCGGCAAGATTTGGGCGATCGCCTGATGTAGCCCGGTTTCGCTAAATAATGATCAGCGATCTATAACCAGGCTTATTCCGGATTGGCGGTCTGAGCTGGATCAATGTTGGGGGTGTTTGGTGCGCCGTTGGGCAAACTTTGAGGGCTGGTCGTCGAGTTTGCGGGTGTCGCCTCAGGTTGGACGGGTACTGGCACGGAGCGTTTAGGAGCCGTGTTGAGGTGTTGGTACATGACGCGCGAAATTTTTTGCACCAAATCGTAAGCTCGATCGTCATTGGGGCTGCGCCGAATCAAAACAGCGGTGGCATAGCGTTTGCCACTGGGCATATCAACCAAGCCCACATCCCCAATCACCATGCTGATGTCTCCAGTTTTGTGGGCGATCGTCGCACCTTCGCCCAATCCTTGCGGTAACTGGCTGTTGTTGACCGTGCGCCGCATGATGTCCAACAAGCGATCGCGCGATCGCAGCGTCACGAGTTCTCCCTGGCTGACTCGTACCATCAAACTGGCCAATTCCTTAGGGCTTGTGGTGTTGGTTCCCTTCAAGTCGGGCAGCAGATTGGTGATTTGTGTTGCTGATAATCCCCAGGATTTGAACCGTTGATTGAGCGCCTGAATGCCGCCTAAGCGATCGATCAACATGTTTGTGGCCGTGTTGTCGCTGATGGTAATCATCTTGGTGGCAGTTTCCAAGGCGCTGAACTGCGCTCCTGGTGGCAAAAATTGCATATCTCCCGATTCTGGTGCAATCAAGTCTTTGCGCATAATTAGCTTCTCATCCAGGCGGATTTTACCCGCATCCACATCCTGGAAAAAGGCGATGAGAACGGGCACCTTAATCGTGCTAGCAGCGGGAAATGTGACATTTCCACTCCAATCCATGAAGTTATTGGTATCCAGATCAATTAAGAAGACACCGGGAGTAAACCCTGGATACGGCTGAGTAGTGCCCTGAACGGCTGTTTTCATCGGAGTTAGTTCTTGCGCCTGGGTGAGTTGAGCCGCTGGTGTCGTAGGTTGAGGGACTTTACCACCGACAGAACTGGCTTGCTTCACGGTCTGGTTCGCATTTTCCCAAAAGGGGTTGGTGGAGGGGTTCCAGGCAGATAAAATCGTGCCTGCCAGCACCCCAACTCCCACACTCAAAATCAACATTCGCGCGGCATACAACGCGATCGCCAAACTCCGCGATCGGGGCCGAGTCGCCACTTCTTGCCGGTTGCGCGAGCGCGGCCCCCGCCGCAACTCGGAGCGCTCGCGCTCCTGGAGTACAGTATTTTGCTGCAAGGCGGTGCTGGCTTGAATCAAGGTCGGCTCGTTGGCCTGTAGGTGGGTAGCAGCAAGCCGGGAGCGGTTGCGACGCAGCGATCGCGGTTCCATGCGGCCTCGGGACGGCCTCGAAACCATCGAAGTGGAATCAGCAGCCTTGGCGGGCCAGCGGGCGGGCGGCAATGCCGGTAGTGAACTAGAGGTTGAACGCGCTGCCTGAGTGAGGCGATGGGTGTAACGTTCAGACGCAGAAATTTGTCGGGGTGGGGGGGGTGCCTGCTGCGGATAACGCGCTCGGCGCTGGCTTGAAGCTTCAGGTCGCTGTTGGGAGCGGTTCCGTTGTCGCTGTCCCGCTCGATTGACCACGCGCCGAGAGTTCATTCCCCCCAATAGCCAGAACCACGGCTTCGACGGGGGCTTGTTATCAGAACTGGTGCCAAGCTGGCAGTCACCTCGATCGACAGCAGAACGAATAGCCCCAGGCTCAACAGTATGTAGTTTGGGGGGGTGGCGGCGACGTTTGAACAAGCTAAATCCGCCTCTCCGTGCCCGTCGCGTCGATCGTCCTGACTGTGACATGCCCTGCTCCATCACCGATTCATGGCAAACGTTAACAAAATTCTTGCGTAGTGTCGAGCAAATTTATGGGTTTTTTATAGTTGCTCAGACGAAAACGCTGTAAACCCTCTCATTCTTGCTTGGGTGGCACTTTCTGCCTCTGCTCGATCGCCCATCTCATCTGGCTCAAAACTCCCCGTAACATTGTGACTTCTTCCGCGGTCGGCATGGCACGATGCAATAGACGGCGAAGCTTGTGCATCCGGCTATTGGCCGTGTGAGGATAAAGATAACCCACATCCAGCAAAAGCATCTCCAATTGTTGATAAAACCCTTCCAGTTGGTCAAGTGAGGCTGTTGAGGTGTTCGCTGCCGGTGCGGTGGGGCACTCGGCCTGCTGTTCTGTTTGCATCTGGGAGGTGCAACTTTGATACAGCTCATAACAACAAATAGCCACCGCCTGGGACAGATTTAGCGAAGGATACGTTGGATTGGCGGGAATGTAAACCAGACGCTGGGCATAGTTCAGTTCAGCATTATTCAGCCCCCGGTCTTCGGGGCCAAAGATGAGGGCGCTCTCACTACCTGGTGCCGTGGGTGCTAGCAACCAGGGTAAAACCTGACGCGGATGCTCCAGGGTGAAGGTGGGCGTGTGCGGCCTCCCAGTGGCAGCGATCGCTCGCTGGCACCCCACCAATGCTTGGGGTAGTGTTTCCACCACTCGCGCCGCCTCCAAAATTTCCGGGGCATGCACTGCCATCAGCCGCGCTTCTTCCCCCAGATGATTGCAACGGGGCTGCACTAAGACAAGCTGCTGGAGTGCCATATTTTTCATGACTCGCGCGACTGCGCCGATATTTAAAGCACCTGCGGGTTCAACCAGGATAATGCGAATCGAGTGGAGCGGGGCGGTCATCGAGAACGGTAGAATGTTTAATAGTTTTTAACAAAGCTGCGATCGCTGTTGAGTCGCAACTGACTCGATCACTAACCTCACCATTGTTGTCCAATCATGCCGCGTGGAGTTGCCAAATCCAATTTACCGTCAAAGATCTGCCCCGTTTGCCAACGCCCATTTACCTGGCGCAAAAAATGGGAGGATTGCTGGGATGAGGTGAAGTATTGCTCCGATCGCTGTCGCAAACGCCGATCGCAAAGTCAAGCCTGAGCCTAGCCTCACCGACTCAAGCATCGCACATACAGGCAGCACAGTGCCGGGAGACGCAAGGGTGCAACCCAAAATCATCATTCATGGCGGTGCAGGGCGGGCACTCAAACGTAAAGGTGGCGAGGAAGCTATCCGGCGATCGCTGCACCAGATCCTGGAAACGCTCTATCCTCTGCTGTTGGCAGGGGCCGCAGCGCCAGCAGTCGTGGTCAAAGGCTGTCAATTGTTAGAGGATGATCCGCAGTTTAATGCGGGCACAGGCTCGGTGCTGCAATCCGATGGCCAAATTCGCATGAGTGCCGCGCTGATGGATGGCAGTTTGCAGCGGCTCAGTGGCGTGATTAATGTGTCTCGGGTGCAAAACCCTATTCTCCTGGCCGCGGCACTCCAGGATTCGCCCGATCGCATTCTTGCCGATATGGGCGCACTGGAGTTGCTGCGGGAGTTAGAGCTGCCACCCTACAATCCTTTGACCGAAATTCGGTTGCAGGAGTGGATACAGGAACGGCTGAGTAATTTTGCGCACCCAATGGCCGGTGTCGTGGCCGAAAAAGAATTAGTAGAAGACACTGCTGGCCGGGGCACGATCGGCGTTGTGGTGCTGGATGCGGCGGGGCGGTTAGCTGCTGGCACTTCCACTGGCGGCAAAGGCTTTGAGCGGATTGGGCGAGTGAGTGATGCGGTGATGCCAGCCGGAACCTATGCCACGGCGGAAGCGGCGGTGAGTTGTACGGGCATTGGTGAACATATTATCGATGAATGTTTGGCGGCACGAATTGTGGTGCGGGTCGTGGATGGATTATCGTTGCCCGCAGCGTTTACCCGATCGCTGCAAGAAGCCCAGCGTCACCAGCGAGATCTGGGGGCCATTGGCTTGAGCGCCGATGGCACGATCGCTTGGGGCAAAACGAGCGAAGTGTTGCTGGCCGCCTACCACACGGGCACCGCGATCAGTGATACTTTGAACTGGCAAACGGCTGATCTGGTTGATACGATTCCGGCTTCCTAGTTCTACCATCCCTTCTCAGACAGCAATGCGGCAACCCATTATTGGCGTTATGGGACCTGGCGAGCGCGCTACCCCAGCAACTTTGCAACTGGCTTACGAGTTGGGCCAACGGATTGCAGATGCCGGGTGGATTTTGCTGACTGGTGGCCGTCCGGTGGGTGTCATGGATGCGGCCAGCCGTGGGGCTAAAAGTCGAGGTGGATTAACCATCGGCATCTTACCGTTCAGCGATCGCCGCCAACTATCGGAGGCAATCGATATTCCTATCCTGACCGGGATGGGCAACGCCCGCAATGTCATCAATGTGCTGACCAGCGATATCATTATCGCCTGCGGTATGGGCTTGGGAACCGCCTCCGAAGTGGCTTTAGCCTTGAAGACTGAAAAATTTGTTGTACTGTTAAGTGGGATGGAAATTGAGCAGGAATTTTTCAGTCGATTGACTGAGCAACATCTCGGCCTGGCTGAAGATGTGAATCAAGCGATCGCTCTTGTCCATCAACACTTAAGTCATCCCTAAACTTCAAAAAATCTTCAAAATGTTTCTCGAAGATTAAATCAGTCCCACAAGGGATGCAATGGTAATTCATTACCGTAAAACTTAAAAGAGTTACAACTCCCATGATTGCGTTCTGCGTCTTAACGAAGGGGATTTTTTATGGTGGATGCGTCTAATTCGGATAAAGAAAACTTCCTGTACCCAATCAGCAAATATCGGGGCGAGTTTACGCCCGAACAACTCGCCTTTAACGCCAACTTGCAGGAATTCGCCCAGCGCGTTTCGCTCATTTGCGGGTTAGAAACCGGTGGCAAAATTTCCTCCGATGATGCTTATCACCAGATCAAGAATTTGTGGAAGGACCTGAAAGAATCCAAGAAAACTTTGCTGGATCAGACCAGACCCGAACCGCCCGACTTGCCAGAGGACGAGGAAGCTTAAGCAATTGTCTAGAGCCGGTTGAAATACTGGTTCACGATTTGCACGATGCGATCGCTGGCCTGCCCATCCCCAAATGGATTGATCGCTTTGGCCATGGCATCATACGCAGAACGATTGCTCAGCAGGGTTGTTGCAACTGCCGCAATGCGATCGGGGTCAGTGCCCACCAGTTTTGCTGTCCCCGCCGTCACTGCTTCTGGCCGTTCGGTCGTTTCCCGCAGAACTAACACGGGTTTGCCTAAACTGGGAGCCTCTTCCTGCAACCCACCCGAATCGGACAGCACCAACTCACACCGCTGAATTGCTCCCACCAGTTCGGCATAATCCAGTGGCTCCGTCAAAAAGACCCGCGGGTGACTGCCCAACGTCGCTTTTAATGGCTCCCGCACTGTAGGGTTACGGTGCAACGGCAACAGCAAGGCCGTATCTGGAAACTTGTCGAGGATGCGTAAAAAGCCTTCAGCAATCCCCATTAATGGTTCGCCCCAATTTTCGCGCCGATGCACGGTAGACAGAATGACGCGGTACTGATTCCAATCCAACCCTGGAATCTCGCACTGGGGCTGGCGATCGGCTACCGTTAACAGCGCATCAATCACGGTGTTTCCCGTTTGATGCAGTTCACCCGGCACGCGCGATTGTTGTAAATGCTCCATGGCTAGAGACGTTGGCGCAAAGTGGAGGAGCGTCAGTTGAGAAATTAACCGCCGATTCGCTTCTTCCGGGTAGGGATTATAGAGGTTGTCGGTGCGCAATCCCGCTTCCACATGGCCGACCGGAATTTGTTGATAAAACGCGGCTAAAGCAGCGGCAAAAGCCGTGGTGGTGTCTCCCTGCACCAGCACCAGTTGCAATTGCAACTGCTTAAATAATGCCTCCAGGCCCGCGAGACTGCGACTGGTAATATCGGTTAGGGTTTGTTGCGGTTGCATGATCGCCAGGTCATGATCTGCCGCTAGTCCAAATAAATCCATCACCTGATCAACCATTTCCCGATGTTGCCCGGTGAGAATGACCTGCGTCTCAAACTCAGGGACTGATCGAAAGGCTTGAATCACCGGAGCCATTTTGATGGCTTCCGGGCGAGTTCCCACAATGATGCCGACGGAGAGGCGCGACTGGGTCATAACCATTCAACCCTGAACAATTGCAAACCCTACTATCCTAATGGGTAATGGCTCTTAAATAAAAAACCCGGCAAGAACCGGGTTGGTGGGGAAACATCGACAAAGCACCACTCTGAAAAGATTTGCTTTGCGATCGCATCAGTTTTCAAAAGCAATTAAAGCGTCATTAAAAAGCAGAATTTCAACTTATTGCCGAAGGGCACAAGTTAATGGGCAGGCGGCATAAACAGAAGTATTGCTGGGATTTTCTTCACCTTGCAACCAACGCAACCAGTGAACTTGATCTGGATGAACGCCCTTGAGGGTCAGCATGGCTGCTCCTAGCAAGACGGCCAAAATGTTTAGCCCAATAATGCCGCCTGCAACCAGCAGCACGGAACTCATGGGAATCACAGATTGCAAAATAATTGCTAACAAAGAGCCAACCGTCACCATCAAAATAACCAGCGGAAAGCCAACAACCAGCAAACAAACAGCCAATGTAAAAACCCAAATTAAAAAACTTTTAACCATCAACAATCCATAAACATTTCCAATGCTGGGACTGTGCGAGAGAGCCATGCCTTCCTCCTGCGAGTGATTAAGTAATTGAATTGAGAAAATGCTTAAATGCGATCCCCACCACATTTAGGATCAGGTGGGATCAGTATAGAAAATATACGGATAGAAGATGAGCCTTTGTTGGATAAATTTACAGTGAAGAGGATATTGTTAATCTGTTTGAATCATTTTATGACTTAACCAATCAACGAAAGAATCGCTATTTGAGAGATTGGGTGAATCACATAAACACTTTTCTCAGTAAGCATTCCAGCCTGTTTTGAAGTAAATTATTCACGACAGTTTTTTCCAGAAAAGGCATATTAAAAAGCTGCAAACAATTGCTTAATCTTTCTTTTGGATTTCAGGTTTTTGGCTGGCTTTCTGACGAGAAGCCGCAGGAACTTCCCACAGTCGTTCTGTTGTGAGGACTCGTGATAATTGACCGTATTGCTGTTCTAAAGCTTGTTGCAACGATCGCGTGGGGCGAAAGGCGATCGCCGTTTTGCCCTGCAACTTCGCTGCAAATTCTGCACTCCCCACAAACTCCGGTGGTTTCTTCAGCAACAACAATTGCACCGACTCATTCAAGCGGTAGCTCAGGGAAATTAAATCGCCAGTATTGGTGTAGTCATCGCCAATGTCGCTAATCACCAGTGGCGCAGTTGTTTGATTCAACAAATTCGCAGTTTGATAGTTCGGAAAACTCAAATCCTTATTCCACCAAGCATCGGCCAGCGCACTCACGGTGAGCGAGGCCAAACTCGAGATAGCAATTACCCCCAAGGCCCCGCGCCAAAACCAGGTTTGCCAAATGGTATTCGGTGTTGGCCGTAAGGTGTAAGGGGTATGGTTGCGGGTGAGCCGTTGCGATCGCCCACTGTATACCCGCTTCATCGAAAGATTCGTCGCTAAAAAGTAAGCTACCGCCAGTTGAATGCCGGGATAGCAAGACACCAGATACCGACTCACCGCCGATCGTTTCCCGCCCAACACCAGATCCGGCACTGCCAGCAGCCCAAACGGCACCGCAATCGACAACACCACAAAGAGCCAGGTTGCAAACGGTGTCCGCCGCCACATGACATACATTGACACCCCAATCAAGATCACAAAAGGGAGCCGCAAGAGATAGGTAAACAGACTGTGATAGCCAAAATCCAGATCAATAAACAGCGACGTAAAACTGAGCGTCCACAATTTCAGCAGGTATTCCAGCCCAGGAAAAGCTTGACTCCAATTGGTGGTCGCCACGGCTCGCTGCATATTCATCAGCATGACCAGCAGCCACGGGCTAAACAGGAACAGCGCAATGACGATCGCCCCCACAAAAAACTGCAAAATTAAGCGCCGATGCTTAATGAAAGCCGTATCCCAAACGAAGCACAAGCCCACATAAACCATGTGGCTGAGCAACGTCAGGCCAAAGAAGGGCTGGGTGTAGAGGCCAATGGCGATCGCCAGAGAATACAAGCCCCAATTAATCCAGGTCATGGGTTGGCGCATCGCAAACCGCTGAGCGGTGGCCGATTGGGAAGCCGCCGTCTGAAACATCCGAATGGCGCGAAGTAACAAGTAACTACTGACAATCACCATCACCGTCAGCAAACTGTATTGTCGTGCCGTTTGGGCAAACAACACATCGTAAGGCGACAAAGCCAGCAGTGTCGTGGCCAGAAGTGACACGGGATGGGATGCAAACAGCTCCCAGGCCAACCCATACATCGCTGGAAGGGCCAGCAAACTCAAAAGCGCAGGCAACGATCGCATCACGGTTAAGGGACTGTTGAACCAGGCCGTTAGCGGCTCGCCCAAAACTTGCATCCACCCGCGTGTCATTAAGAAATACAGAGGTGGGTGTTGCGGATCTTCCACAGCCAACGATTGCACCGTATCCATGGCCGTACTTCCCGGCTTAATTTGCTGATATTTTTGGAGGGCGATCGCTGGAATTTCTACATCTTGAAATAGCTCGTCATCAATCTCTCCGCGGGTATAACCCGCCGCCCGCATCGTGGTGTAGACCTCATCATGCCAATAGACTTTGTGATTCAGGTTCACAAACCGAAACACAACCCCAAGCACAATCAGTCCAATCAGGACACTGGTTAACCACCGTGGAAAACGCACCACTTGTATGACTCCTTAACAGAGACGGGTCTGTTTTCGCCGCTTTGGAAAGATTCCTGCCATCGAATCATTCCATTCCCGGAAGCGCAACCCGCCGTGTGACAGTCAGGAAAAACGAACAACATCAGTAGACTGCGATCGCTAAATTTAGTTCCCATAGATTTCACCGCTATCTGGGGGCGAGAGATTACGTAAAAGCTTTATACAGGGCAAAAGATTTTTTACATCGGCTTCACCAACCCAAACCCAGTGAAGGTTACGTTAGATGCAGATAGGTTGTGTGATGCTCAACCGATGTGAGGAACATCTAAGACAGTGACAAGGGGGCTTGTTGCTGTCTTTTTTATTGGCTTGTATCGGGCCTGCGGCTCGATCTTCTTAGAGGAACAGCTCGTAAGGACACTTGTCGGGAAGCGATCTGACAACGTGAATCGGCAGTGGTTGCAAGTCGATCGCGGGCAGCGTCTTCCCCAAAGAAATCTTTGACTGTCGAAAAACAGGTGAAGGATGTTACCGTATTCATGTCTTGCGCAAATATTCTTTCCTTAGTGCGAAGTAGCGATGGAAATTTTTATTCTGATTCTCTCTAGTTTGATCAGTGTGCTGTCTCCAGCCAACTTTGTCGCCGATAAAGTGCTTGAAGGGGCAGTTCGATCGCAATTCAAGCAAGTAGAGGAAGTCAAAGTCAGGGTCGATAATGCTCCAGTGCATAATGTTGCCTCTGGCAAGCTCGATCGCCTGCGCATTGCGGGGCGGGGCTTTTTCCCAGTCGAAGGAATTCGCATCGACACCCTGGAACTGGAAACCGACCCGATCAACATCAGCCTTTCGGACTTGAGGCAACGCAAATATACCCTTCAAAGCCCGCTGGGGGTGGGTGTGCGAGCGGTGATTACCAAAGCTGACGTGCTGCAAGCGCTGCGATCGCAAGTGGTAAACCGAGTAATTGAGCGATTATTGAGAGGCTTAAACCGGAGTAAGCAACTGGATAGCCCGCAGTCAACCCAAATGGATGCGATCGCTCAAGGCGGCATTCGTCAGGAGATTGAAACCATTCGCCAAACTCTGGAAAGTTATCGCCTTTCCAACCCTAGAGTTGAGTTTTTGGACAATCGCCGGATTCAAATTGAGGCCGACATTGAAGAGGTGAAAACGGGCGAAAAATTAACATTGGCGATCGAAACTGGCATTGAAATTCTCGACGGGCGACAAATTCAGTTGCTGAGGCCCGCCATTTCCCTTAACGGCCAGCCCGTACCGGAGGAACTGGTGCGCGACTTCGCCGCCAACATTGCGCAGGAACTGAATCTGGAACGAGTCGAAAAACTGCTCAAAGTGCGAGCCAGAATTTTTCGGGTGCGGTTTGTCAACAACTCATTAGAGATTGCAGCCTTCGTCGGATTACCCGCCGGATTTACTCTTTAAAGACTCATTACTTCTGTACTGAAACCTGCTGGAAAGCGTGTAGATCGATAACGGAGAGCGAAAGCCGTCCGCGATCGCATCCCCGTGCTATCGTGAAAACTCAATTCCAGCAGGAGGGTTTCTATGCAAGAACAACAACCGCGCCGCCTACGTTCTCCCGCCGCGATCGTGGGCTTGTCGGCGTTACTGATTGCCACCGGCGGCGGCGTTGCCTGGTGGACATGGGACAACTCAGTAAAAGCTCCAACGGCGATCGAGCAAACCCAACCCGGCGACCAAAATACTCCAAGTCTTCCCGTTGACCCCTCCAAAACCTCAAAACTCCCTGCCAACGCTGCTCCCGTTACTGCCGACAAAACCCTTCAAGTCTACTGGCTCAAGGCATCAGGCACTAAGCTGCAACTTGTTCCCAGCCCGGTAAAATTGACCTCCAGCAACAGCCCCGAAGCGCTGCTGGAAACTGCCATGCAACAACTCATTGCTGGCCCTACCGCTGCGGATTTATCAACGACCATTCCAACTGGGACGAAACTGCTTGACTTAGTGGTAAAAGACGATGGCGTTCACGTTGATTTATCCCGTGAATTCACAACTGGCGGTGGCAGTACATCGATGGAAGGCCGCTTGGCACAGGTTCTCTACACGGCAACCAGTCTTAATCCGGGTGCGGCGGTTTGGCTGTCAGTGGATGGTCAGCCCTTAAAAACCCTGGGTGGAGAAGGTTTAGTGGTAGAGCAACCCATCACGCGCCAGCAGTTTGAGCAAGATTTCCCGTTGTAATTCGTTCGTGATCCTTTTAATCTGGAAGAAGCGGGTTAGAGATAAATACCAATGGGCAATCCTGAGTACCCCCAATTACACCCCCAACCGTCCTTGGATACTGATACTATTCGTGTCCGCCCCTGGGGAACAGTCACGCTGCTGGAAGAAGGAAACCGCTATCGCATTAATCGAATTGAGGTTGCGCCTGGTCAGCACATCAGCTCTCAAATGCATTACCACCGTAGTGAACACTGGATTGTGGTGTCTGGTACGGCCAAAGTTGTGTTTGATGATAAAGAAACAATTTTGGTGCAGAAGCAATCAACGTATGTGCCCATGTGTACAGCCCATCGAGTGGAGAATCCAGGCGTGATTCCCCTGGTGATGATTGAAGTGCAGAATGGAGAATATCTGGGCGAGGACGACATTACTCGCTTTGAAGAATATTCTGAAGAAAAGTCTTAGCACTATGAATTAAATAACTTGTGGCATGGTCGGCTCGATCGATTCGGACGGGTCGTTTGTTCATCCCCAAAAATTGCAAGTTATTTAACCCTCATTCCTGAGGGGATTTCCAAGTATAAAACTACCAATTTGTGGCGCGTTACGCTCGCGCTAACGACACCCTACTGGATCGACAAGCCTAAATGGGGCATTATCAGCCGTGTTTCGACTGCACTCAACACTTGTCTACCTGTGATGGTTGCAGCGGTTTATGCCGGTCGCATCAAAACTTCTAGTTCAAGCATTTTGGTGGAGTCTGGCTGAGTTAGAGGTTTGCTGGGTTGATTGTCTACCTCTACTTGAATGTCACTTTCGGAAGAATTCACCTGAATCGAGATTTTGGGTGGGGTATGGCCTGCCAATTTAATGCGAAGCTTCATGGTGAGGTATAAAATGCGACTGCTTTACTTTGCCTTGTTCAGAGCGATCGCAGCGTGACCGAGAAATCACAGACTCGTGATCACAACGGGTTTTCTACGTAAGCAAAATCACCGAATCGAGTGATGAAGCTTAGCCTCGATTCTGATTAAAATCCCTCAAAATTGTGATGCGTTAATTAATCTTCTGTGACAGCAATCACAACTCTCAAGCATGCTCAAACCCTACCGCTCAGTACCAATTCAAGACTGTAAAGAACCATTAGTTCCAATTCCAGTCGATGTATTTCCTATTGTGCAGCCGCATCCTTACCAAAAACTGGGCGCACCTTACGGAGATAAATCACCATTTTGGGTGCGACAGGGCGTTTGCGATCGCCTGCGGTTAGCCCAAACCTATCTACAGCAACAACACCCAGGCTGGAAAATTCTGATTTTTGATGCGTTTCGGCCTCTACCTGTGCAGCAATTCATGGTGGACTACACCGCTACTAAACTGGCTCAACAGCAAGAGTTAGTGTTGGAGACATTAACCCCAGCGCAGCGGCAGGAACTCTACACCCAGGTTTACGAATTTTGGGCATTCCCTGATCCTGACCCCACTCGCCCACCGCCTCACAGTACGGGCGGCGCGATCGATGTCACTTTGCTGGATGCTATGGGCCAAGTGGTCGATATGGGCGGGGCGATCGACGAAATTTCGCCGCGCTCCTACCCAAGTTATTACGATGAGGGTAAAAGTCCGACTGAACAGCAATTTCGTGCCCACCGGGAGTTGCTCAAACAGGTCATGAGTCAGGCTGGGTTTCAGCAACATCCCAATGAGTGGTGGCATTTTTGCTACGGCGATCAGTTGTGGGCCTGGTTAATCGCCCAAGCGCAACCTGACCAGCAACCGATCGCTATATACGGCAGCAGCGGAGCATAACTTGGCAAAAAATCTGCCTGAGTGCTATGCCTCGATTTTGACGGAAAGAATGCGATCGCCCTGGCGGATAGCATTGACGACATCCATGTCTGCCGTTTGGCCAAACACCGTATGCACGCCATCCAGGTGCGGCTGCGGGGAGTGGCAAATGAAGAACTGGCTACCGCCTGTATCCTTGCCTGCATGAGCCATTGAGAGTGTTCCAGCTTGATGCTGATTAGGATTAATTTCGCACTTAATTTTGTAGCCGGGGCCGCCGGTTCCTGGCATGCCCCGCTCACCGGGACGAGTGTTCGGGCATCCACCCTGAATCATGAAGTTGGGAATTACCCGATGAAATGCAAGTCCATCGTAGAAGCCCTTCTCAGAAAGATCAACGAAGTTCTTGACTGTGTTGGGCGCATCCTGCTCAAACAATTCCAGGTGGATGGTGCCTTTATCGGTTTCCATGATGGCGCGGGTCATAATCAATCCTCTTGCAATTGCACCCATTCAGGATAGCGCGATCGCATTCCCCGCAAAACCAGGCTAATTATTCAAATTCAAACCCTTTTGAACTTTACCAGCAGCTCGTCGAAATGCCCCTTTGGTGTTGTCCATCATGTTTTCAGCCGCATCTTCAACCGAGTTTGGCTGACTGGTCAAATCGCGTCGATTGTCCATGCGGTCTTGCAACTTGGCTCCCGTCCGTTCTGCCAGTTCACGCCGATTACCAATCCGACCGGTTTGGCTGCCTTCGCCTTCAAAGCCCTCGTTGCGGTAAGCATAGGTGGCACGCCGTAGATTGCGATAGGCATCGACTGAATTACCGCGTTGCTCAAAGTAATTTGTGGCCTCTAGTGCTTTGGGTTTTGCCTGAACTGGAGTGGCAAAACTAAATGTCACTCCGACCCAGGCTGTCACGACCACCAGGAAAGCAATGAATCCTTTTTTCAAATCAGATAAATAAGTCATAAATCCTCCGATTGCGGTTATGCATTTTGCTGAGGGCGATCGCTGCCCAATTCCAACAAACCCGGTTGGGCGATGAAACCAAAGTAGAAGCCGATCGCGGCACTGAGGGCATGAAGCAATACATCGCTACCGTAGATAGGCACTAAACCGAAGGCAGTGTTGGTGTAAGGAAAAAGTCCCATGAGGGCAAACAAGCCATAGCCGATGGCGATCGCGCGGCAGTAAACACGGGTGCTATCGAGGGCGATCGAGGCGAGAATACCGGAGATCCCAAATGCAATCCGAATGATGCTATGAAGCGCATTGGTGGGAATAAAGCCAAAAATATAACCAAACCCATTATCATAAGCGCCCACGGAGTCGAGCGAGTTGCCGTCGATTTTTTCCACGACGCCTGGGAAAAATCCTAATAAGCCTAGAGTCAGGAACAGAATCCCGGCAATTAAGGCAAAGTATTGTGCTGGTTTCATGTTTAAATCCTCTGTCAATTCATTGACTGTTCAAATGTTGTTGGTCAATTGAGTATCTAAACGATAGGCTGCTTAGTCTTTTGTCTCTTCTGCTATAAGAAGAACTCTTCATCGATCGAAAGAATGAGGTTGAATATGACTCAGCGATACATTTTTGGAGCCAAGATAAATTGAGGACGCGAACTTGAGTGGATAAATCTCACTTGAACCAAAGTCGTAGTTCAACAAAAAAGAGAGATCACTTTTACGAACTGATCTCTCTTCTGGATTATGTGAACCGATGATTTGGATTGGGATGCTGTGCTATAGCGGTTTTTAATCAACTAAGGTGTGCCAACATCCAATAACCAAGGGGTTTAAGCCGCGTGGCCGTCCCGCACTAGAGTAGAAAAGGCTGGAGTATCGACCTCGATCGCTGAGTTATTTTGAAGATATCGGTTGGCTGGGAAGCGATTGTGCCTCTGAAGACGGCGTGGAATGGGCAACTGAGTTTGAGCGATCGGGCAAGGTTGTCAACAGTTGAATAATTTGATCAACCACAGATTTTTGAATAGAGGCGGGTTTAGTTCGAGTAACAACCATAAACGCAAACTTTCCTGAACGAATTTGGTTCAAGTGTACTATACAGCGAGACGTAGGGAAAGTGGTAATGGTTTAGTCTGGATGAAATCTTGGAGAAATTACACCTTTGTTTGCATTGTTAGTTACATCCTGTTTCTGAATGACCTGCATCAAAAGATCCGTCCTCGGCATGAGTCAATCAGTATTTACAACTCCAAGAATGGAAGCACCTATCAAATCATGCCAATCCTTCTTTAAAGCAATGAATCAATCTATTAACAATCTGAATTTAACCAACGATCGCATCTTAGTTGTGGATGATCTTGCGGATAATTCATTTCTACTGCAAACAATTCTGGAAGAAGAAGGTTATCAGGTTGAAATCGCCAACCACGGACGGTTAGCGCTGAAAAAAATTTCTGCCAATCCGCCTGACCTCATTTTGCTGGATGTGATGATGCCAGAGATGAATGGGTTTGAGGTGACGCGCCTCATCCGGCAGAACATCGCTTTACCGTATATTCCTATTTTGTTGATCTCTGGCTACACTGGCCCAACGTCAGGAGATAGCTACGATGTGGGTGCAGACGGGTTTATTCCTAAACCAATTAATTTTGATCTGTTACTAAGCCGAGTCAAGGAAATCTTACCACCCAAAACTCACGCGCCACAAACTCGGGAGAATGCGGCTAACGGAAGCTTCACTGAGGGTTAGGCGGCATCTACAACTTGCAGTTCTCTAGCCGCGATCGCTTCTCGCAGTTGCAGCTTCAGCACTGAAAATTGATTTCGCAACAAACTCAAATCGATCTCGATTTCAGCCCGCTCATCTTGGGTGATTTGGAGGTTAGCTGCAGCTCTACGAAAGTCTGGTGCTTTCATTAACTCCAAACGTTTTGCTTTGCGCTGAGCATCATTTCTTAAGTCAGTATCGAATGCGATCGCTGTGTCAATTTCAGCCGTTAAGCGATTGACGATATCTTGTAACCGCCGGATGTGTTGTTCGGTCTGAAGTAGTTGCCGTTGCTTCTCCGCGATCGCCACTGGATAATCAATCAGTTTCATAGGACAAAGTAAGTTTTGTACGAGTAAAAAGCAAATGCTGAACCTGGTGTAATGCTTCCTTTATTTTAACAAAAGTGATTTTTACTCTGGGTTTCTCTACCCAGGCATTAAATCGGCTAAGCGCACTTTTGTACCGCAATTTCCGCCCTTTTTTGTAGACCTCTTGACGATCGCTCGATCTGCGTCTAACGTAAACCACGGCTATTTGCACGGGAGGTTAGTACGTGGCTCGCTGGCTCACAAAAACAGAGTATTTGCTGCGAGAAACTTCGTTGGGGTTGCGCCGTGGTGGCTGGATGAATTGGGCTGCCATCAGCACGGTTGCGGTGTTGCTCTTTTTATTTGGCATTAGTCTGCAATCCTCCTGGCAACTGGAAGGCTTGTTGAAGCAATTCGGGAGTCAACTAGAAGTCTCTGTTTATCTGGATACAGGTGTGCAGGCGAAAGAGTTGCAGCCTTTGGTGCGCCAACTACCCCATGTGGCCTCAGTGGCGGCGGTGACGAAAGAAGAAGCCTGGGCCAATCTGGTGCAAGATCTGGGCCTGTCAGATATTCCAGGGGCCACTCGTCAGCTTGAGGGTAATCCCCTGGTGGATGAGTTAAAGGTCAAAGCTGCGTCTTCGGAAGTCGTGCCGCAACTGGCTGAGAAACTCGCCAAACTCTCTGGCGTTGAAACGGTACAGTATGTAGATGAAGCTGTGCAGCGGGTCGCGGAGCTAAATCGGGGCTTGGGCTGGGTGAGTTTTGTGGTTGTAGCGGTGTTGACTTTGACCGCGATCGCAGTCATCACCACAACGATGCGGCTAATTGTAATGGCGCGGCGGCGAGAAATTGAAGTGATGCAACTGGTGGGCGCAACCACCCGCTGGATTTATTTACCTTTTTTGTTGCAAGGGGTCACGTTTGGGCTGACGGGTGCGGCGATCGCAGGTGTTCTCTTGTTGGCATTGCGGCAATTTCTGCATCATCTTCTGGCGCAGCAACCGGAGTTTGTCCAACTGTTAGCTAACGGACTGCAACTCAGCCTGCTGCAAACTGCCTTGTTGCTGACAACGCTATTAAGTTTTGGTACTGCTGTTGGTATCTTGGGAAGTTTATTTGCTGTCCGCAAGGTGGCCGTGAAGTAAGCAATTAATGCCAGCGATCGTTGCCATACTTGCAGCGATACATGCCCGTTTGATATTCAAACAGGCTGACCCAATCTCGACGGAAGAAATAACTCCGACAGTATTCGGGATAAATTTCGTTGATGTAAACGCGATCGTCTCGACGTTCTTCGACGGGTTGCTGAATGGCAGCTTTGGGCGTAGATTGACTCGATTCGCCAGAATTTGCTGGTTTTTCTGAAGGTTGACTCTGGGACGGGCCAGAATCAGGAACTTGCTGGGCCTTAGCGGGTAGAAATTGCAGCGTCGTAATGAAAACCACTCCCAGAGTGCAGGCCATGAATGAACGGTTTAGACCACTGCCCCGAAGTATTCTGCTCATAACAAAAAGCCTTGAGTTATCGCTTCTAACTCCCAGGATAGCGCGCCAGAAAATTGTGTTACGTGTGGCTCAGACGTTGCGCATGGCAACTCAATCTTTTTGGCGATTGCTACCGCACCGATTTAAAGCTGTCTACCTTTTGGGTAAAACCATCCATGAAGATGCTGAGGATCGATCGCTCCCGGATGCGGATGTTGGCGCTCACCGACATCCCCGATTGAAGCCGCAGATCTCGCCCATTGTCCTTGAGGCCACTGGTATCATCCAACCGCACCTTCACCGGGAAACTGTAGAATTGCCGCTCCTGCGTGGGGGGGAGTGCGTCGGAGCCGATCGCCTCTACCACGCCTTTTAAGTCACCAAATTCGCTGAAAGGAAAAGAGTCCACCCGCACATCGACGGGTAATCCCGGTTTAATGAAACCAATGTCTTTGTTGGGGACAAATAACTCAACTTTGAGGGCATCCTTTGGCACCACTTTGAGTACAGGTTCTGCGGTGGTTGCCACATAACCAGGGCCAGAGGCTTGGAGATCAAACACAGTTCCATCCACCGGAGCGCGAACTTCTTGATATTTCAATGTTTGTTCGGCTTGCTTCTGTTGGCTGTCAATTTCGGCGATGCGCTTCTCATTTTCGACGATCGCCTTGTTTAACTCACTGTCAATACTGGCGATATTTTTCTCATTCTCGGCAATTTTGGTTAATAAATCCTGTTGAGACAGGGCCATCGTGTTTTGCAGTTTTTGTTGAGCCTGGGCGATCGCCACAGTCAAGCGCCCCTGTTCTTCTTGCAACTGATCCACCCGCGCCTGACTGGTTTTCAGTTCTTGTTCCTGCCGCAAAAATTGAATGCGCGGAACGCCGCCTTCCTGCGCCACAGTGGCTAAATCCTTGTAAATTCCCGAATTGATCCGTAGGATTTCCTTGGCGGTACTGAGTTGAACCCGAGTTTGCGCCAGTTGCCGCTCTAACTGCTTGACTTCTAATTCGGCTGTGCGCTCCCGCGAATCGACCTCAGCCAAACTGGATTGCAGTCGTAGCTGTTGCTCTGTGGTCAAGTTCATGCCTGCTGTGGAGCCTGTGAGTTGGGCACGAAACAATGCGGTTTCCGCCACCAATGCGGCCCGACTTTTGGTGAGCGCGGCCATTTCGGGCGGCAACTTAAACTCGGCTGTGCGTTCAACCTCAACCGGGATTGCATTGCCCATTTCTTTGCGATAAAAGAGCGTTTCGGCTTTCAGCGCTTCGCGGATCTTTTTTAAGGAGCGCAATTCTGCCCCAGCCGTTTCTTGATCAAGTGTAAGTAGAATGGCTCCCTTCGTGACCCGATCGCCATCTTTGACATTGACGGTTTCCACCACGCCATTAATCGGCACCCGAATCTCCCGCACAGTTCCCTGGGGTTCAAGTTGGCCGGTTGCAGAAACTGCTTCATCGATTTTGGCCAGCGCTGCCCACGCCACGGTAAAGGTGGTGACTCCCACAATGCCCCACACCACCGCACGAGACCACTTGGGCGATCGCCGAAAAATGACTGGTTGATCAAAATGGCTGGTCATAATGCCTGATCACTCTCGAATGTCTTGTGCAAGAATAGCCTACACCGCTGGAGAGATTGTAACCAGGAACCGTCCTATGCAACCAGTCACTGTGATCACATTGACCCAACGTTTATCGGCCTGTGCTGAAACTTTATCAGCGCAACAATTATTATTAACGGCGGAAGAACGCACGCGATCGCGCCACCGCTTTGAGACAGTGGATGGGCAACCTGTTTTTCTCCAATTGCCACGGGGCACTGTGTTACAGGATGGTGATGTGTTGCGATCGGACGATGGCGTTCTCGTGCAAGTGGTGGCCAAGCCAGAACCGGTTATCACGGTAACAGCCAACTCCCCGCTGCAACTCCTCCAGGCCACCTATCATCTGGGCAATCGTCACGTTCCCCTCGAAATTGCTCCCACTTATCTGCGTCTGTCGCCTGATCCTGTGTTGCAAGAAATGCTGCTCCATCGGGGCTTGCATATCACCGAAGCGGTGCAACCCTTCTATCCAGAGTCGGGTGCGTATGGAGGAGGCCACCCCCATTGAATCAACCTTTACTGAAATTGCTCCAACTCACCAGCCCAGCTTTGCCCGTGGGTGCTTATAGTTACTCAGAAGGGTTGGAATCTTTGGTGGATGCCGGAATCATTACTGATCAAACCACCTTAGAACATTGGCTCAAACGCGAATTGACCTATGGGGCGGTGCGATTGGAAGGCGGAATTTTGCTGCGCAGTTACCAGGCCATCGCCACTCAAGACTGGCCAAGCCTAACCACCTGGAATCAATGGTTATCTGCCGCTCGCGAAACCGAGGAACTGCGTAATCAGAGCTGGCAAATGGGCCGCTCGCTGCTAAAACTCCTGCTCGATCTCCATCCTGACCAATTGGCTTCTCCCATTAATGACCTTAAAGAAGCGAATTGTAATTTTGCAGTCGCCTTTGCGATCGCCGCTTATCACTGGCAAATTGACTCAAAAACAGCGTTGCTTGGGTATCTCCACAGTTGGCTGGCCAACCTCGTCAATGCGGGGGTTAGACTGATTCCGCTAGGGCAAACTGCTGGTCAACACACTCTACTCACTTTGCAATTTGATCTGGAACAGGCGTTAGACGCTATCTTGCATCAACCAGATGGAACCCTCGAAAGCTGCGGCTGGGGCTTGGCGATCGCCAGCATGACCCACGAAATTCAATACAGCCGCTTATTCCGCAGTTAAACCAGCAGCTTCTTGCTTGTCTTTAGAGCTGGCCGGGAGTATCGGGCGCGACGATTTCGCCGAAGTCTTGCATCATCACGGTTGGAGGCTTTAACAAATCACCAAACGTGTCGTAAGTGATCCCCATGCGATCGCACGCTTGTTGCAATGCCTGCTCAAAGGCATCAAGATCGGTGCCGTAGCCACACAATTCCGCCGCCGTTTCAATCCCCTGAGCGCCATTTGCCCGCGCACAATCAACGAGGTCAGTATCCTGTAGGGGTTTGGATGCCGTCATAGTGTTTCCTCCGCAAACAAAATAAGGTCGTTAAGTTTAGTATCGCATTGCCAAAGGGGTCACAAAATCCGCATTCAGCTAGAGGACAATGGGCCGAAGTGCCACTTACCGTAGAATAAATGACTTATATGAAACGACCCATATTCTTGTGATTGCAGCAGCGGATTGGACTGATTTACTAACTGTTTTAATCGTCGGTTTGTCGATCGCGCTGGCCCTACAAGTATTGTTGGTTTGCTTGGGAAGCGCCGTGACATTCTCGCTGCTGCGGTTTCCGTTCTCTCAAGTTGGTAAGCCAACCGCAGCAAATACTTCGTCTTCTCACGCTAAACCACCAGGAGCAATCGTCGGCACGATCGCCGGATTGGGGATCTTATTCACGGTCAATCTAGTGCTATTTATTGCGAGCTTCCTGGCCACTACATTTACCCACTTTGGTGATCCAGCCACAGGCGCGATCGCGGGTCTAGTGCTGTGGGCAGCCTATTTGGTTTTAGTTTTGTGGCTTTCTGTCACAACTGTGAATTCACTGACTGAAGGGTTTTTGAACATTATTACAGTCGGTTTGCGCCGAATTGTTTCGACTAGTTTAGGGCTATTTCGGCACCAGAATGATGAGCAACAATTGCTTCGAGCGCGTATTACCAATGAAATCCGCGAAGAAGTGCAACAAGCATTTAACACGTTGGAAAGTAATCTACTCGCTAAACTCCCTTCGCCCCAACCGCCTGTAACTCCACCGTTCTCAGCCGCTGAAGCTGCACAACCTGCTGCTGAACCGATGCCGTTGGCTAGCCAGTTGCAACCCAGCCTCAAACCCATTTGGCAGAAACTTGCTACTTACTTGAAAGAAGCCAGTGCCAAAAAATTAACGCCCAAGCAACTCGATCGCACCCTCTCCGATCTATTTGGCGAATTAAACATTGCGCTCCCTGCCACTGACTTAGCCCCGTTGATGGACCACGAGAGCTTAATCACTATTTTGAATCAACGACAGGATTTATCTGAAAAAAAGAAAGCCCGCATCATTCAACAAATTCAAACAACCTGGAAGGCAATGCTGCCGCCCTCCCCGGCGACACGGGCAGAGGTAAATTCTGAGCTGATTCCAACCCCGTCTCCAGATGTTGAGTTAGAGCCAAAACAGCAGACAAACTCTGCCACCCTCGACCCGGATATTTTACATGCCGCGATCGAGGCATTGAGTCAGCAAGTACTTGCCCAAATTCCCGGTTTCCTTCAGCAAACTGAAATGAATTGGTCTGCTCTAGCTGGAACGTTGTCGCAGGCGAACCTGGAAGCCGCGATCGCCCCTATCATCGCTGCCATTAACTCCGATGACGTTAAGCACCAACTCGAACAATTACTCGCCCAATCTCAATCGAGTTGGGTGAATGTAAGCCACGACATCGAAACCCAGGCAGAACAACTCGTCAGTCAGGCTGGTCAGTTGCGGCAGCGAGTCATGACCCAAATTGCTTCAACGCAACAGTCAATTCAGCAGGGAGCGCAAACTCGACTTCAGCTAATTCAACAGGATATGCAAAACCGCCTGGAAGCAACGCGCAAAACTTTATCTGCCGTGGCCTGGTGGCTGTTTGCAACTCTGCTAACCAGTGCTACTGCGGCGGCTCTAGCTGGGGCGATCGCATCAGGCTTTGACCCACGCCAGTTCCTTCCCTAACCCAGTCCAGAAACCAGACTGCTGCAAAGCTGGGAAAGCTGCCTATAATGGGCGCACAACAGCACAACAGCGTTATGAAGGGTGGGAGTAAATACCAGCCATTGCAGGATTATTTGAGTCAGTCTGAGCGATCGCCAGTCACTCTGACCTTCGCCGCGATCGAAACTCTATTAGGAACAAGTTTGCCCGCCTCTGCCCGCACCAATCGCGCCTGGTGGAGTAATCGCAGTAAAGGCGCACTTCAGGCTGCTGCCTGGATTCAAGCCGGGTACACCGTCAAAGAGCTAGACCTGGCCGCGGAACAAGTCACCTTTCACAAACCCCCCGACGTCTACAAAGTCCAGCGGGTCAACAACGTGGTGCAGTGGAATGGGGAGTTAGTCCGGGCACTGCGTCACCACATGGGCATGACCCAGGCCGAACTGGCAACGGAACTGGGCGTACGCCAGCAAACCGTCAGTGAATGGGAAAAAGAAGTCTATGCGCCTACCCGCGCCTCTGCCAAGCATTTAATGTTGGTCGCGGAAAAGGCGAATTTTAAGTACGAAGCAGATCAGTCACGCGAACTAAGTTGACAAATTAATCCTTTAGCGTGTAAATTGTCGATGTGGGATTGAGCCGCTTCGATCGCTAGCGCTGGCGAGTTGGGCCGGTCATTTCAGTCTCATCTGTTATTTCCTTACTTAAAAAAGGTGCAATATGCCGACAAACTTTTTGATGTTCGCCAGCGAATCACCCTCTGCTGCTAATCCTGTTGATTCATCGACCGAAACACCCAATGGCGATCGTGAGTCATTGCGAATTCTGGTGATTGGCTCACGGCAAGGTGTCACAACTACAATTCAAACGTTGCATCGGCTCCGGTTTGCGGAAGTGCGAGAGTGGAGTCCATTGCTGCCAGCTCCAAATTCTGGAGAAGTGATGAGCATCCTGACTCGTTACCTCCTACGCAGCTGATGCTGTTTGGTAAACTTAACTCTGCTACGAACTGACGCTCGAAGGCAGCATGGGAATGATTTCGCCTTCTGCCTTCTGCCTTGTGCTGTAACCACTAATTTGCCCCATTTATAGCTGTAGCCATGTGTAACGTGGCGAAAGCGAGTCAGAACGCCTACCCAGCATTGGCTCTTCAGCTTTCTCCATGTCCTAAGTGTTCTGACCAAAGCTATACCTCACCTCCTTCACATACCGCATTCAAAGCGAATCAGGTATAGACTGAACAATAGTCGTTGATTAGAGTAAGCGTGTGGTTGTTAAGCCAGATTGGTTGCGGGTCAAGGCTCCACAGTGGGAGCGTGTTGGGAACGTGAAGGAAATTTTGCGAGATTTGGGCCTGAATACGGTCTGTGAAGAAGCTTCCTGCCCCAACATTGGGGAATGTTTCAACAATGGCACGGCGACCTTTTTGATTATGGGACCGGCTTGTACTCGTGCTTGCCCCTATTGCGACATCGATTTTGAAAAAAAGCCAAAGCCCCTCGACCCAACCGAGCCAGAGCGTTTGGCTGAGGCGGTGCGGCGGCTGCGCCTGAACCATGTTGTGGTGACTTCGGTGAACCGAGACGATTTACCCGATGGGGGAGCCGCCCAATTCGATCGCTGCATTCAAGCGATTCGTCGGGTTTCACCAGGAACCACGATCGAAGTCTTGATTCCTGACTTGTGTGGCAACTGGGATGCCCTGGAAATCATTCTCAAGGCAAACCCGGAAGTGCTAAATCACAATACTGAAACGGTATCGCGCTTGTATCGGCGGGTGCGACCTCAAGGAGACTATGAACGATCGCTCGCCTTACTTCAACGAGTGCATGAGTTAGCCCCGCACGTTTATACCAAAAGCGGCATTATGGTTGGCTTGGGAGAAACGGATGCCGAAGTTCGCCAGGTGATGCAAGCACTACGGGCTGTGCATTGCGATATCCTGACGATCGGGCAGTACCTCCAACCGACCCAAAAACATCTGGGCGTGCAGGACTTTGTTCCTCCGGCTCAATTTGACGCATGGCGCGAATACGGTGAGGCGCTCGGCTTTTTGCAGGTTGTGTCTTCTCCCCTGACCCGCAGTTCTTACCATGCCGAACAAGTGCGATCGTTGATGGAACAGCACCCCCGCCCTCACCCAGCCATCGCCCAAGTATGAGTTCTCTTCCTCCAATTGAAACTACTACTCCAGGCATATCAACAATCGCGGTCATCGGGGCTGGTGCTTGGGGCTCAACCCTGGCTACTTTGATTAAACGAAGAGGCTACGAGGTGCGCATCTGGTCACGTCGGAACCCTACTCCTTTACAGTCAGCCTTAGAGGGAGCAGAGATTATCATTTCGGCGGTATCGATGACAGGGGTGCGAGCGATCGTTGAGCAAGTTCAGGCTCTAGATTTGGCTCCAAATACTATCCTGGTTTCTGCAACTAAAGGCTTGGATGCCAGTTCTGGTACTGCAACCCAACTGCCTCTATTACCCTCTCAAATTTGGCAAGCCGCATTTCCCCATCATCCAGTCATTGTTCTTTCTGGGCCAAATTTATCGGAAGAAATTCAGCAGGGGTTGCCCGCTGCTACTGTGATCGCTGGAACAAACCAGGCGGCAACCAATACAATTCAACTTACCCTCTCATCCCATAGTTTTCGGGTATATACCAATCCGGATGGGTTAGGTGTGGAACTGGGGGGCATTCTCAAAAACGTGATTGCGATCGCAGTTGGAGCCTGTGACGGTCTCAAGCTTGGCACAAACGCTAAGGCGGCGCTAGTTACTCGCGGTTTGGCCGAAATCATTCGGGTGGGTAACTACTGGGGCGCTAAATCCGAGACATTCTATGGATTATCTGGCCTGGGTGATCTCCTTGCCACCTGCAACAGTTCTCTCAGCCGCAACTACCAAGTTGGGTATGGTCTCGCTCAGGGTAGGTCTTTGGAGCATGTTTTAGCATCCCTTGCTGGCACTGCTGAAGGCGTGAATACGGCGAGTGTATTAGTTCGCTTGGCGGCCCAGCAACACATCGAAGTTCCCATCTCACAGCAAGTCCATCAGTTACTGCTAGGTAAAATCACGCCCCAAGCAGCTGTCGAGGCTTTGATGTTAAGAGACTATAAAGCGGAAGTGAGTTGAGATAGAGGCCAAATGAAAGAACAGAAGGTTTTAGGTTTTGGGTTCTTGGTTTAGTTGTTTCACCCCTCCCTCTCTCACCCCCCTGCTCACCCCCCACTGTCCTCTCCCTCTTCAAGCTCTTAACGCCCGCCTATTCTCTCCTCTGCGATTAAAAAGCCTTAATGAAGTAGCCGGATTCTTTGATCGAAGTCAGGAAACAAATGAGAGGGTGATGTAGGTTAACTTAACGGCTGATTCAAGTCACTACATGCAAGCAGGTCGGTTTCTATACTGGCTGGAGACTTGCCCAAATGTCATCACTTCTTGGCAAAAATGCCTGTGTTGTCGTTTGAAGCGTTTTCGGTGCAGCTACCCTACATCACAGGTCTGAAGCTAGTTTGCATAACTTCCAGTATGTAAACCGTCAGCTTTGATCAGTAACCGTATCGTTACGGAACTCTAAACCCTGTTCTCCAGTCCGGAATGACGGGAACACTATTTGCATGACTGAAGCCCATTTATCTGGAGCAACCGAGATAAAGCCCTATGCCAGCAACATCTTTTTTCGTTGAAGCAGACTACGACGAGCAAGCCCTCTCTCCGAGTTTTCAGTCCGATCATCCAGAAGGTGATCCCACGGTTGATGACTTGATGAGTTTGGAGATGGATTCTATCGATCCAGCGAACCTTCGCCGCGCCGCAAGTCGCCGTACAACGGATTTGGTGCGCCTCTACCTACAAGAAATCGGACGGGTGCGCCTCTTAGGGCGAGATGAAGAAGTTTCGGAAGCGCAGCGTGTGCAACGCTATATGAATCTGTTAGACCTGCGGCAGAAAGCCGCTGATCGCGAAGCAGGGGCAATTCAGTCTTATGTGAAGCTGATTGAAGCCCACGATCGCCTCACAGCTCACCTGGGCCATCGCCCTTCCCTCGAACGGTGGGCCACCGAAGCCGGTGTCACCGTGGCGGATTTGAAGCCAACAATGGCCGAAGGAAAGCGCGAATGGGCGAAAGTGGCTAACCTGACCGTTGAAGAACTGGAAAAAATCCAGATGGAAGGGGTGCGTGCGAAGGAACACATGATCAAGGCGAACTTGCGGTTGGTTGTTTCTGTCGCCAAAAAGTACCAGAATCGTGGTCTGGAACTGCTAGATCTGATTCAAGAAGGCACGCTGGGACTGGAACGAGCCGTTGAAAAATTTGACCCAACCAAAGGGTATCGCTTTAGCACTTATGCATATTGGTGGATTCGCCAGGGAATTACCCGCGCGATCGCCACACAAAGCCGCACGATTCGCCTTCCCGTTCATATTACAGAGAAGTTAAACAAAATCAAAAAGGCGCAGCGTAAAATCTCCCAAGAAAAGGGCCGCACGGCCACTATGGAGGACATCGCCAAGGAATTGGAAATGACGGCTCCTCAAGTGCGAGAAGTGTTGCTGCGAGTGCCGCGATCGGTCTCTTTGGAAACGAAGGTGGGTAAGGAGAAAGACACTGAGTTGGGTGATTTACTGGAAACGGATGACATCACCCCGGAAGATACCCTCATGCGCGAATCCCTCCGGCGTGACCTGCAACAACTCCTGGCAGACCTGACCAGCCGCGAACGAGATGTGATTCAAATGCGCTTTGGTTTAGGGGATGGGCAACCTTACTCCCTGGCAGAAATTGGGCGCGCGCTGGATCTGTCGCGGGAACGAGTTCGGCAAATTGAGGCTAAAGCGCTGCAAAAGCTGCGGCAACCCAAACGGCGCAACCGAGTTCGTGATTATTTGGAAGCGCTTAGTTAGAGTCATTGCGCAAAATTCTCCTTGACTGCAAACGGTCATCTCTAGGGTTGGTGAAAACCAACTCTTTTTTTAGTGTTTTCGAACGAATCCCCCTGGTTTTGCAAAACCTTAAATTTTGTGAACTATCAGTGGCAACTGAGCGCTAGAAAGTACCACTTTTGGGGAATTTTGGAGAGAATTGCATGCGGGCGGATGGAGGCAGGTTGGAAATATGGCACAAATTAGGCAAGTAATGCTTTGGCTTTTGGCAAGTTTCTCCCTCCCCATTGCACTTGCCGTTTTCACAGACCGGCTGGCTCTGTTTAGTCAGGCATGGCGATCGCAACTTGCAGCCAATTCTACTGATGCTGCGCCATCCAATTGCCAAACGCTCATTGCCGATCCAAATCCCCCTTTAAATGTGCGCTCTAGTCCAGGAGTGGCACCCGACAATAAAGTTGCAACGTTGCCTAATGGCACCAATCTCTCTGTAACCGATGAGCAAGAAGGTTGGCTCCGAATCGACAGCCCGCTGCAAGGTTGGGTTTACAAAGAATTGACCGTGACAAGTTGCTTGAATTCATCTGAATTAACGACTCAGTCTTTGTTCAGTTCTCCGGCGCAAAGGGATGATGGTGCAAAATTGCTGGCGATCGCGACCGCTCAGTATCAAGCGGGAAAATTGAATGGGGCGATCGCCTTGATGAAGACTATTCCACCGGGTAGCGTTGCCCATGCGCCAGCAAAACTACTGATGCCCCAGTGGCAGCGGGATTGGAGTCGAGCAGAGGCGGAATATTACATTGCTCAAACGGCTTTACGCGAACAACGCTGGCAGGACGTTCTGCAAATTGTTAACAGCTACCCCGACATTCGATTTTGGCGACAAAAATTAGCACCGATCGTGCAACAGGCCATTCAACAACAGCATGCGAAAGCTAAATGAGGCAGCTTGTGTGGGCAGATTTGGCCAAGGCTTAGCGTAGCGGCTGATCGCTAAGCCTCTCGCAAAACCTGCCCCACCCATAAGCGCGTTTTTGTCGAGAAACCGCCCTACTGCCTAAATCGATAATCCCAGCTTCAAGCCAAAGACAGCATGGACGACTAGCACCAGCATCACTAGAGTTCCCAGGTAGGCGTGGGTGATTCTGAGCGCTGGCTTGTTCCCACCGAATCCAGTGAGAGAAATTAATCCATTCGTCCACAGCAGCAAGACAACGGCTGTCCCTGTCCAAAAGTGAGGGCTTTGCAGAATGGGCTGACGTTGCATGACGAGAGACAAAATACCGCCGGTGTAACCCAGCGTAATAAATAAAGTCATCAAGGGGGCTAATTTACGGTGATCGGTACGGCTTTTGATTTGAGTCTCTTTATCTTGAGCCAGTCTGCCCTGCCAACCAGCATAGGCGACGTAGCTACCCATCACAAAGGCGACGATGCCCATCATGGCGGGATGCCCCCAGTGCACGATCGGTGCAGGGGTGTTGAGCGTACGGAACCAGGCCGCGATCGGCTCTAAAAATTGACTCAGTTGAGTCCCAAAGTTTTCCATCATGGTTGCACGTTGTGAAAGTGAAAGGTTCGGGTTTTGCCAAAAAAGCATTTGGCGTATAGGATTTGCCATCAAAATTCTGGCCTGAATGCGTTTCTGCGTCCAGACTCTCATCCTAAAAGGGGTGGGGCTGGCGAGATTGTCGCGATCAAGACAATTGATTGCATCAGGTCATAGCTATTTAGTATGCTCCTTTCATCTGTACTCAACTGTTGCGGCTGGAGAACACAAATTTAATGCGACGACTGATTAGGACTTTGAGCGATCACTTCCGAGGCGATCGGTTCCTGTCCATGCTAAGTGGTTTCGAAACTTTGGTTTCCAAAGCATTGTCGCTGGCAATGGTTGTGGTAATTTTTGTTGCTGTTTACGACTTGATTCATTTTTTGTTTACGGACCTATTTCTGACAGAACCAGCTGGACGCTTTACCACAACACTGGCCAAAATCTTTGGGTTGTTCTTGAATGTTTTAATTGCACTGGAGCTATTAGAAAATATCACTGCCTATCTAAAGAAGCACGTCATTCAAGTGGAGTTGGTTGTTGTTACCTCTCTGATTGCCGTTTCTCGCAAAATTATCATTTTGGATTTGGAGAAAACGACGGGCCTTGATTTGATTGCTCTGGCTGCGGCAATTCTGGCATTGGCGGTGAGCTATTGGATTATTCGCCGCGTGAATGCGTCCGATCAAACTGGGAGTTGATGGGTGTGGCTAGTATGGCGACGTTTTTTGAGTTTGAAGCTGACTTTGTTGATTCACTGCGGTGTATTCCCATGCAGGTTCGTCTGAAGTTGGATACGTGCGGCATTAAGTTGAAGTTGCCTCAGTGGCATCAATTTAGTCAGGCCGATCGCGCGCTACTCGTGGAACTGCCCTGCAACTCGCCTGCTGAAATTCAAACCTATCGCGCTACATTACAAAAGCTGGTTTGGGAGCGAACTGGAGCAGCAGCTTCAGAGTTACCAGTCGATTTGACGCCAGCCTGGCTAGATGGGACTTCAATTCCAACCAGCGTTCAAGCGAAAGTGACTGAAGTGGGGGTGACGCTCAAGCCTGAGGAATGGGCAAACTTGACTCCCTTACAACGATTTGCCCTGCTTAAGCTCAGCCGGTCTAGCCACGAAAACCGTAACTTTCTTCCCGCTTTGCAAGAATTTAAACTGAATGGGCCTGAATGATTTAGATTCAATGAATTCAGCTTGACAATTGACTGATCTGGGAACTTCAGAGTTGAATCGTGTGTAGGGCAGTTGTGTTTCCCCGCCAAGAGACCCACAACGCCCTAACAGCTCCTTTCGGAAATAAACATTATATGCTGCCAAATGCTGAGATCAATCCCCTCGCACCGGATGAATCTGGCGCGACCTCTCTAAATCGGGCTGAAACGAACTCGCTGGATTCAAATCCTTCTTATAAAGAGCGGTTGAATCGGTGGGCGATCGTTCGGATTGAACCGACTGAAACTTGCATCGTCGCTCGGTTTCGGAGTCACTCTGATGCCGACGGCCATCTTCAGTTGCTGCGCCAAAAGTTCTCAGGCGATAAATTTGCGATCGTTTTTGAGAAGTCGCCGTTTTAATGCGGGGTAATTTATATCTAGCCAAACTAAATTAGCCACCGCTCTACACAACTCGACCCAGGGAGCAGGACGCCTACCTGGAGTTGGTTTTTCAGCAATTTGATTTTGCCTAAATAGGCTGACCAAAAGCGATAAGCAGTTCATCAAACTTAAGTGCGTAACTGCTGAACTTCAGTATGCAGACAATTCTTATTTACTCGAAAGATCAGAAACTGTATGATTATTATTTCACTTCAATGAAATAAGTGATCTAGCTGATGTCGGTCACTTTTTTTGCAGAATAAAGTGATGAAGTCAGTTCACATCAGATTTCTCTCACATGCTTAATCGACTCAAAGCTTTAGTTACTCTTCCTAAACATCAGCTTTCAGCGCAACCCAATTCAAAACTACTCGCTTGGGTGATCCCAACCGCCGCCGTTGCCGTGGCGATCGCGAGTGGCATGACAATTTATCAACTTCAACAGCTGGCAGAACAAAGCACAAGCAAAAGAACTCTGCTGACCCAAGTCAAAGAGCAAACGAGCCGCTTAAATGCCCTGGAATGGGAAGGATTTTCTAAAGGGGAAATTGATGAGGACTTGCGTGAAGAACTAGCAGAAAATCAGCAGAGTAGCAATGAAATTCTTGCTCGATTAAGAACTATTAGCCGTGAAAGTGAACTCAACAGATTTTTTGACCTTCATGCCAACTACCAATCAGAAATTAGTGAAGTAATCAGCCTGATCAAGCAAGGTAAAGTCAAAGAAGCTATGCAGGCAAGTGCTGACGAAATCGATGAAATATATGATGAGATGTATGCTGAAATCTCACAATTAGAAGCAATTTATAGCGAACAGAAACGTCAACACAGCAGACTTGCAAACCTGGGTACTGCCTTTTCCCTGCTGTTAGCGGCGGCGGCAATTAGTGTTCTATCGCATCAGTTTAGTAAGAAGTTACTCCAAAAGAATCAAGATTTAGAACTAACCTTAAAGGAGCTTCAGCAAGCTCAACAACAATTGATTCAACAAGAAAAAATGGCGGCATTAGGGCAGTTGATTGCTGGTGTGGCCCATGAAATAAATAATCCCTTGGGCGCAATCAAAGCATCAGCCAGTAACTCGCATGAAGCTTTAGAAGAAGTGTTAACCGATCTGCCGCACTTATACGATCGCTTGACAGTGGAGGAAATTGCAGTCTTTTGGTATCTGGTACGTCAGACATCAAAGCGCGAATTAATCGCCCCATCCCAGGTGGACCGTTCTCTAAAACGACAGATTACTGCCCAGTTACAGGAATACGGCGTTGAAGACGCTCGATACATGGCTGATCTGCTCATCGATATGGGGATGTATGAGCAACTCAACGAATTAAAGCTGCTCCTACAAAGTGTCCATGGCAAATGGGCCGTTCAATTTGCTTATAGCTTGAATTGCTGCTTCTTGAACAATCACACTATTCTACGGGCGGTTGATCGTTCTTCCAAAATTGTGTTTGCTTTGAAGAACTACGCCCGCTTCGATCAAACTGGGCAGAAACGACCAGTCCGAGTTGCAGATGGACTAGAAACTGTGATTCAGCTCTATAACAGTCAACTCAAACGGGGCATCCACATTATTCGCGACTATCAGAACATTCCAGAATTAAGCGGCTATCCCGATGAACTGATCCAAGTCTGGACAAATCTGATTCATAACGCCATCCAAGCAATGCCATCCGGTGGCGACCTGACGATCGCGACCTATGAAGTGGCGCAAGGAGTTGAGGTGAGCATTACAGATACTGGGTCTGGAATTTCGATGGAGGTTCAAAAACGAATCTTTGATGCGTTCTTCACAACCAAACCAGCCGGTGAGGGTAGCGGTTTGGGGCTTTATATCAGCCAAAAAATTATCAATAAGCATCAAGGACATATTAAAGTGGAAAGCCAACCGGGGCACACTGAGTTCAAAGTTTGGTTGCCTCTAGCCGCAGCCTAAAAAATGAGAGGAATTAACCATGTCTGATGCCGCCATTCTTTGTGTTGATGATGAAGTTTCTGTTCTGCAAGCGCTCAAGCAACAATTGAAGCGTCTGTTTGGCAGTCAGTATGTCTACGAAGTGGCTGAAAGTGCTGAGGAAGCCTGGGATGTGATTGATGAATTAGCTCAGGAAGAAATTGAAATCTTAATTATCGTGTCAGATTGGTTAATGCCAAATGTGAGGGGAGATGAATTTTTAATTCAAGTGCATGAGCGATTTCCCAAAGTTGTGACTGTGATGCTAACAGGTCAAGCCGATGCGGAAGCGATCGATCGGGCGAGACAACAAGCCAATCTCTATGCTTGCATTTACAAACCCTGGACGGATGAAGATTTGCGGCATGTCGTCAGTGCTGTCCTTACTGATGCCAACTAAGGCAACTCAGCCCTTACCATACGTAACATCGTCTGCAAGTCCGGGCCGCCTACCCAGAGACTGTGCAGACGCTAATTTTGGCCTGAGCCTGACCAAAGCAACAAAGTCCACGGCAGGTTATCCTGAAAGATCGTTAGAATAAAAGGCTGAACTCTTTCTCCAGGATTTTACTCATGCCACTGCCTGTCGTTGCTGTTATTGGTCGTCCCAACGTGGGCAAGTCTACCATTGTGAATCGGTTGGCAGGCGTGCAGGAGGCGATCGTTTACGACGAACCGGGCGTTACCCGCGATCGTACTTATAAACCAGCCTATTGGCGCGATCGCGAATTTTTGGTCGTAGACACAGGTGGCTTGGTGTTTGACGATGACACGGAATTCTTACCATTAATTCGAGAACAGGCACTGGCAGCATTGGCCGAGGCGAGTGCTGCCATTTTTGTGGTGGATGGGCAAACTGGCCCTACGGGCGGTGATCACGAAATTGCGGAATGGTTGCGACAACAACCCGTTCCCCTACTGCTGGCCGTAAATAAATGCGAATCTGTAGACCAGGGCATTATCCAAGCTGCCGATTTTTGGGAATTGGGTTTGGGCGAACCTTACCCCGTTTCCGGCATTCATGGGAATGGCACCGGCGATTTACTTGATCAGTTGATTGAATATCTGCCGTCGATCGACCAGGTGAATGACGTTGAAGAAATTAAAGTTGCGATCGCGGGGCGGCCCAATGTGGGCAAATCTAGTTTGCTGAATGCCTTTGTGGGTGAAAATCGAGCGATCGTCAGCCCAGTTTCGGGCACGACGCGAGACGCGATCGATATGGTCGTAGAACGAGATGGCCACACCTATCGCCTAATTGATACGGCTGGAATTCGCAAGAAAAAGAATGTGGAATACGGTCCCGAATTTTTTGGCATTAACCGCGCCTTCAAAGCCATTGCCCGCGCGGATGTGGTGCTGTTGGTGATTGATGCGATCGATGGTGTAACCGAGCAAGACCAGAAATTAGCTGGACGCATTGCGGACGATGGTCGGGCCTGTGTGCTAGTGGTGAATAAGTGGGACGCGATCGAGAAAGATTCCCACACCATCTATGAATACGAGCGAGACATTACCAGTCGACTACATTTTATTGAGTGGGCGGAGAACATTTTTATTAGTGCTAAAACTGGGCAACGGGTGGAGAAGATTTTGGAACTGGTCAACACTGCCGCTGAACAACATCGTCGCCGAGTCACCACCTCTGTGATTAACGAAGTGCTGGAAGATGCCGCTCGCTGGCATAGCCCTCCCACGACCCGGGGGGGACGCCAGGGCAAAATCTACTATGGCACTCAAGTCAGCACCCAACCTCCCAGCATTGCGCTGTTTGTCAATGATCCCAACCTATTTAATGATGGCTATCGTCGTTATATTGAACGGCAGTTTCGCCAAGCGTTGGGATTTACGGGAACGCCCCTGCGATTGTTCTGGCGGGGGAAAAAGGTGCGAGAGGCCGAACGGAGCTTGAATCGGGCAACGAAAGTGTAGAAGTAAATGGATTTACTACGATCGCTCCCATTGGGACTTTATCTCGAGCAACCCGTCACCTGGTTGCACCGGCTTGATCCCCGCGTCAAGTTAGGGTGGCTGTTGACATTCCTCGCCGCGCCATTGTTGGCGAATCCAGCTTGGCGGCTCGGCCTCGTTGGGTTGCTGATTCTGCTCACCCTATCGGCCCGCATCCCTTTTCGAGTATGGCGACAGCAGATGGGCTGGCTCCTGTTTTTGTGCCTGCTTGTCTTTGCGCTCACAGCCGTTTTACCCGATGGGTTAAATGCCACCCACCAACCTCGATTACCTGCAAATGAACTGGCCCTGGGCGAACAACCCGCCCAACTGCCCCCCCAAACCAGGAATCCGTTTAATCTCACCCGTTGGTTTCAATCAGCGCCCAGGGAAGCCAGCCAAACTTCCATACCGCTGCCACAACCGACGAACTATAGCTATGTACTGGTCAATCAACCCCCAATTACCATCACCCGGCGGTCGTTGGATTTGGGTATCCGCGTCAGCACTCTATTCTTCACACTGATCTACAGCACCAACCTTTTTTTGTTGACCACGGCCCCGGAAGAAGTGACTGCCGCGATCGAAAACTGGCTTTCTCCCCTGCGGCGGCTCAACGTTCCAGTAACAGAAATAGCCCTGACTTTAACCCTCTCCCTTCGCTTTATTCCGCTGGTGCTGGAAGAAGTCCAAAATCTGGTGCGATCTGTCAGCACGCGCGCGATAAACTGGAAAAAATTAGGCATGCGCCGCACGATTCAAGTCTGGTTAATGGTGTCGGAACGCTTACTGGAAAATTTACTGCTTCGAGCAGAGCAAATTGCTGGAGCGATGCAGGTTCGAGGGTTTACTACACCCAACTCACACCAAGTTCAATGGCACCAATTTCGCTTTCGAATAAGGGACTGGCTGGCTCTAGCAGGAATTGTCTTACTCTGGGGAGCACGCTTTCTCTGGGGCGGTGAAGGATGAATTTAAAGCTGCTCAACCAGAACATAACTCAGCACTTTTTAGCGAAATCAGCCAATCGACTATCGTGCTTGCAACAAAACTATGCAATGATTTAGTCGTTAAACCCTGATAGCCTTGAATGAGCATTGAAAATTACCTGAATCATCCCAATTTTGGTTTGCTGTTTAGAGTGTGTTTAGTCGATGCAAACCGGGAATTGTTCACGACTTTGTATGCTCAACGCTTGTTTTTTCTCGTCATCACTCAAGAAGAAGGACTGGAGTTTGAGCCAATTACGCGGAGTGATGCGCGGGTCATGGTCGAGAATCGAGTCCGAATGTTACGGCGATCCGGAACGAAATCCGAGTACGATCAGTTGCTGAGCATTTATAAACAGACTTTTCAATCATGAGTGTGTCGATGGGCGGGAGTATTGCCGAACGAGTGGCTCGCATTCGAGCTACGCTACCTCCAGCCGTTCGATTAATTGCCGTGACTAAGCAGGTTTCGATCGAGGCCATGCGAGAAGCTTACGCTGCCGGAGTGCGTGACTTTGGCGAGAGCCGGATTCAAGAGGCAGAGGTTAAACAAGCCCAACTTCATGACCTGGTTGATGTGAATTGGCATCTGATTGGGCATTTGCAGGCCAACAAAGCGAACAAAGCGCTGCAATTATTTCAATGGATTCATTCGGTGGACGAACTCAAACTCGCGCAACGCCTCGATCGATTAGCAGAAAACTTACCGCAAAAGCCAAATATTTGTTTACAGATAAAGCTCTTACCTGACCCTACCAAATACGGCTGGACAGTCACAGAACTATTAAATGATTTACCAGATTTAAATCAGTGTAAACATTTGAATATTTGTGGGTTGATGACGATCGCGCCTCTCGGTTTAAACTCATCAGAGTTATTAAATTTATTTCAAGCAACTCGTAATTTGGCAGACAAAATTCGGAGTCAGGCCAATTTCTATCATTCCCTGCAAGAACTTTCAATGGGCATGTCGGGTGATTACCAAATTGCTGTTGACGCCGGAGCCACAATGGTACGGTTGGGCCGCATTATCTTTGGCGATCGCCCTCCAGTGCAGGAATAGCGACTAGTACATTTACAGCCCTAAAAAAAGTGAACCAAAATCTTTTTTTCGTGTTAACCTTCTCTGGACATCGTGAAGTGTAAACAAAAAACAACTGGTTTTCAACGAGAAATCGGCTGTTTCGGTGTATTCCTCAACGTCCTGAAACCAAAAAAAGAAAAAACCTTAATAAAGGATCTGGTTTGAGGAAGTCGCTGTATACTGATGTCTCAATTCAGCGAAACAAGGTAAGAAGTGACTGTATCGGCTTACCAAAACCAGTGCCTAACATAGAGTATTTGTTAGAGCAAAATGCTAGAAAAAACAGTCTTTGTTGACAGGTCAAAACTGTGATTATCGATGTGCATTCTGTTGGCACTGGCAACTGACCTATAAAACTGATCGTGATGGAGCGTAAACAGTGAGTAACATCTTCAACAAACTACGGGACATCGTTGGTTTTAACGAGCCAATGGATTATGAGTACGAGTACGACGAAATGGATGGAGAAGAATACCAAAATCTTTACCAACAAGAGAATCCTCAGCCGATGCCTTTAGAGGATTCACGTAACCGCCGTAGTCGTTTACGCGATCGCGCTCCGATTGCTACTGAACCATCCATGGGAGTCCCTACTATGACTGCAAGCCCAATGAGTAATGTGATTGGTATGCCTGGTGCTGCAAATGGCATTTCAGAAGTTGTTGTGATGGAACCGCGCTCGTTTGAAGAAATGCCACAGGTGATTCAAGCATTGCGGGAGCGTAAATCCGTTGTGCTGAATTTGACGATTATGGATCCGGATCAAGCCCAGCGTGCCGTTGATTTTGTGGCCGGTGGTACCTACGCGATCGATGGTCATCAGGAACGGATTGGCGAAAGCATCTTCTTGTTCACCCCAAGCTGTGTGCAGGTCAGCACGCAGAACAATGTGGTTCACGAAGTGCCTCAACCTCAAGTCCGAGTTCCCCGTTCCACCAGTGCCGCTTCAGCTTGGGGCGCAGAACCCATGCGCATGGCACAATAACATTTCAATTGCATGATGAAGTTTGGCATGATTGGCGGCGGGATGATGGGAGAAGCTCTCATCTCCCGCCTTCTTGCGCAAGGGATTTATTCATCTACAGCGGTGATTGTGAGTGATCCCGTGGCGGCACGACGTGATTATTTAGCGGCAACTTACGGCGTGCAAACAACTCAAAATAACTCTGAGGTTGCGATCGCCGATATTTTACTGCTAGCCATCAAACCTCAAGTTTTTGCCGTCGTTACTCAAGAGTTGGCTACTCAACTCTCAACTCAATCTGTACCCAGTTTGGTGGTTTCGATTTTGGCTGGTACGCCTTTAGCCAAACTGGAGGCGGCCTTCCCAGGTCGAGCCGTGATTCGGGCCATGCCCAATACCCCGGCAACTGTTGGCGCTGGAGTGACAGCGATCGCGTCTGGAAGTCTGGCTCAAGCGCATCACATCGATGTGACCCAACAAATTTTTCAAGCGGTGGGTGAAGTTGTGCAGGTACCCGAATCTCTAATGGATGCGGTTACTGGTTTGTCAGGTTCGGGGCCGGGTTACATTGCCTTGGTCGTGGAAGCGTTAACCGATGGAGGCGTGGCTGTGGGGCTACCGCGGGCGATCGCAGCTAAGCTTGCCGTTCAAACCGTCAAAGGTTCGGCTCAACTGTTGCAAGAAAAAGAGCTACATCCTGCCGTGTTGAAGGATCAAGTCACTAGCCCCGGCGGTACGACGATCGCGGGGATTGCCCATTTGGAACAAGCGGGGTTGCGGTCAGCCTTGATTGAAGCTGTGCGGGCAGCCTATGCTCGCTCACGGGAATTGGGTCAGTGAACTGGTAGGGGGGAGGAAGCAATGACGGAATCGGTGGAGGAAATTTACAACTACGTCAAAATTTCGGACACGATCGCCACTGCTGGCCAACCAACAGCGAGCCAGTTAGCCGCAATTCAAGCAGCAGGCTTTCAAGTAGTTATTAATTTAGCGCCGCCTACTGCACCTAATGCCCTTGCCGATGAACCAGACATCGTGAAGCACTTGGGCATGGAATATCAATCTATTCCAGTGCTGTGGGATGCGCCCAAACTGGCCGATGTTGCACGGTTTTTTGCTGCGATGCAAGCTAACCATGGTCGGCAAGTTTTTGTTCACTGTGCCGCCAACATGCGAGTTTCAGCTTTTATGTACCTCTACGAAACGCTCGTACAAAGAGTTGATCCCGCTGTGGCGGCACTCAATTTGCAGCAAAGATCACACTTGGGACATTGAAGTCGAAGGGGATCAGTTGATCCCGCTGTGGCGGCACTCAATTTGCAGCAAATTTGGACTCCCAACGAAATTTGGCAGCGGTTGATGAATGACGTGATTGATGGGTATCGATCGACATGAGTAACCAGCAAAACCTACCCATAGGCTTACGGACTAAATAATCTGTGGGGTGGGTGTTTCACTCGCCTCGATCGAGCAAGACGTTCGTGAGCAGTTCGGTCGAGCCTCTCTGTCGAGACCTTAGTCGAACGATGCCCATCCCACAAAAATTGCAGTTTATTTAATTCTCATTCCTTATGGTTATTTTGTTTGGTTGAAGTACCCAAAAGCTTTCGCTTTAAGCTATAAATAATCTTTCTTCTGTTAATAGCTTCGCTAACTCAAGGGTGCAGCACCGGTTAAACGCTTTTTACACTTGAGGTTAGTTTTATGGATCTGGCACATGTGCTGGTGAAGGTGGCGATCGCGCTGGGTTGCGGTTTTGTTGGCAACATGCTCATTCCGCGTGAGATTCCGGGCAAGTTTTTGGGGCTAGTTTTAGTTGGTTTTGTGGGGGTTTGGGTCGGCGAACTGGGTTATCAACTCCTGCGTTCTCAATCTGGAGTAACACTTCCATTCTTGCAGTGGCAAATCCAGAACGTGCCCATTATTCCTTCAATTATCGGCAGTGCGATCGTCATCTATCTCGTGACAACCCTTCTGCGTTGGAGCGGGTACAGCCGTTAGTTCACCCATCAGCGGGAACTTCTAGTGGCGTGGAGGGGTCGATGAGACCAACTCACCGACTCACCTCATGGGGATCAATTATGCATCTTCTCACCCAACGCCCCCTGCCCATTCTGGTCGCGACCCTGAGCTTCACCACAAGTGCGATCGCTCCTCTTACTTTTGTGCCTGCTGCGGTTGCCACTGCCGCCAAAACCGCTCAACTGTTTCCTAATTCTCCCAATTACCCCAGTTCTCCCGGTTACAGCACCACGATTCCAGCCGGTACACGCCTGCCTGCCCGTTATGATGCGGCAGAAAAAATTGTGGTTGCGCCTAATGAAACCGTTCCAATTACACTAACAGTCTCACGCACTGTTCGCCTCTCCAATGGGACTGTGCTCATTCCCGCTGGCAGCAAAGTTGCAGGCCGAATTCAACCTGTGGGCGATGGCTCCCAATTTATTGCGGAAACGCTCATTCTGCCAAATGGGAATCGCCAATTTATCAGCGCTCGCTCGGACGTGATCACAAAGCGGCAGGAAGTTCAGCCCGGTGTCAATGGGGACGCGCTGATCAAAGGATCGGCGATCGGCGCAGGTGCAGCTGCAATTTTATCTGGAATTTTGGGCAGCCGCCGCATCACTCTCGGTCGCATCTTGCTGGGTGCGGGCGCGGGTGCCGCTGGCGGATTAATTTTTGGCCGACGTAAAGCTGAGGTGATTGTGATTGATTCCAAAGCCGACTTGGTACTCACCCTTGAAGCTCCCTTAACGATCGGACGGCAGTTTTAAGGAAAGTATTTCATCAATCGTCAAGTCGAGGCTTAAACCAGATGGTGATCGACCGCAAAGCGCAACAGTTCTGAGCGGTTACTTGTATCGGTCTTATTGAGTAGGCTGCTCACATGTTTTTCGACGGTGCGAGGGCTGAGATGCAGTCGATCGCCAATCTGACTATTGGATAAGCCCCCCGCTAGCAGATACAACACTTCTTTTTCTCTGGGGGTAAAAGTGATGCCAATATCGGTAACGGGGTCACTACTTGGGGCTTCCTGCGCAATCTCAGGTGTTAAGGTTGGAGCAATCGCATTGCGCGATCGCCACTCCAATTCAATCATCTGCAAGCGCTCCAACAAATTCCGCACGATGACGCCCAACTCTTGCAACTCAAACGGTTTGGCCAGGTACACATCACAACCGAGTTGATAGCCCCGAATCCGCTCCTGGGTCTCAACACGAGCCGTGAGAAAAACGACTGGCAGCAAGCGCAATGCTGGACGCAATCGCACCTGTCGAATCAGCTCATAACCGTCCATCTGTGGCATTGTCACATCAGTCACGATGAGATGAGGTTGGCACTTTTCAACCAGTTTCAAACCTTCTACACCGTTCTCAGCCGCAACCACGGAATAGCCTGAGGCTTCAAGATAGTCTGCGATCGCTAGACGTGTCCCCAAATCATCATCGACTACTAATATTGTTAAAGGCATGGGGTTGAAGCAAAAGCCATAAACAGGATCACCCCCTAGAGTATGTCATTTCCCCTTCCAAAGGTGGAAGCCTTTTTACATCTGTGGTAGAAGAGGCGGGCAGACTTCAGTTGATGGAAAACCGCTGTCGTTCTCCAGATAAAGATTCTTGCAATTCGCTGACCAGTGTAGTTTGGAAAACACTGATTTATCCGTAAATTCGTCAAAACTGATGTAACTGCGACTTCCGCAGAATCGGTGCATCAAGATTGACATTGCCAACTACGTGGCGACCCCATTACGCAAATATCATCTCAGTTTCATGAAAGTTTTATGCTTCTTAAAACGTCTGCTTACTCTCGCTTACAGGTAACTACTCAAGTTTTTCAAGCTGGGAGCAATGTCTGAGTTTTGCTTCTTGTATTTGTTCAAAGAGTTGGCCGATAGCAAGAGTTGGCACTCAATAAAGTTACCGTAAAGTTACGGTGAAACATGAGTTTAGTGAATTGAGCGATACAGATTCTCCGTATATATTCTGTTCAGTAGTGAAGAACACTAAAGTACAGGCAACCCTAAATACCGTGAATACCGAAGGTAATGTCGCTCATCGGCCATTTAAGTGGTGAAAAGGGGGAATGACCTGGTTAAGACCTCGTATTGCTTTTCGTGATCTCAGTACTGATTTTGAAATCGGGGCTTTTTTCTTCTACCTCTCACCGAACATGACAAATACCCACATCGGCCTTAATGTACCTTTTTCAAGACTTCATACAACTGGGCAAGAGTTGGCATATATAGAACAAGCTATCCGCAGTGGTCAAATTGCGGGTGATGGTGCATTTACTAAACGTTGCCAAACCTGGCTAGAATCTCATTTTGGTTGCCAAAAGGTATTGCTTACCAATTCCTGCACGGCTGCGTTGGAAATGGCTGCTCTGTTGGCAGATATTCAGCCGGGCGATGAAGTCATCATGCCATCGTTTACTTTTGTCTCAACTGCAAATGCAGTCGTGTTGCGGGGTGGGGTACCGGTGTTTGTTGATATTCGTCCAGATACGCTGAATTTGGATGAAACTCGGCTAGAAGCTGCCATTACGTCTAAAACGAAAGCAATTTCACCCGTTCACTATGCCGGGGTTGGATGTGAGATGGATGAAATCTTGACGATCGCTGAGCGCCACGGCTTGAAAGTAACTGAAGACGCTGCCCAAGCCTCCTTTGCGAGCTATAGAGGTCAATCTCTAGGAACATTTGGCAACATGGCTGCATTTAGTTTCCACGCTACAAAGAATATCGTCTCCGGTGAAGGTGGAGCGCTTGTTATCAATGATCCAGAACTGGTAGAGCGGGCTGAAATTATTTGGGAAAAAGGGACTAACCGGAGTCAGTTCTTTCGTGGTGAAGTCGATAAGTATACCTGGGTCGACATCGGCTCATCATTTTTGCCCAGCGAACTGACGGCAGCTTTTCTGTACGCCCAGTTAGAACAAGGTGAAGCCATCACGCAACGCCGTTTGATGTTTTGGAATCGCTACCATTGGGCCTTCGCCAGCCTGGAATCTGATGGTTTGGTGCAACGCCCTAAAGTTCCCCTTCATTGTCAGCATAATGGGCATATTTATTACCTGCTGTTAAAGAATCTGGACACTCGGACTCAGGTATTAAGCCACTTGAAAGCGAATGGTGTGCAGGCGACGTTCCATTATGTGCCACTTCACAGTTCCCCCGCAGGACAGCGGTTTGGACGGGTCGTAGACGATATGGCTGTGACCAACGATGTGAGCGATCGCCTGCTGCGGTTGCCCATGTCTGCCAACATGAGCATGGAAGAAGTGGATGCCATTATTTCTCTGCTGTTTGAGGCGTTGGGCATTCGTTACAACGTTCGACCCACGTTTGTGCAGCCAGACCATCCAGGACAAGAAATACGCCCCGATCGAGCGTTAACTCCTGCTTAATTCGCAGATAGACGATCTCTGTCACCGGTTTCGCGTCAATAACGTTGGCCGGGGTAACGATGAAAAAGATGAGGTGAGAGCAGTGGAGATGGGCGTTATGCCTGACCTCCACTTTTTCTTTTTCGGCTGAATCAAGTAATCACTGCTCGCACCTTTTGAGCGGTGGCCGGGGCTAGGAGGACACCATTGCGATAATGACCTGTAGCCAGAATGATGTTGGGATGGCCTGGTAACGCTTCAATGATAGGCGCAGGGCGACCTTCCGGACGGGGCCGCAACCCATACCACTGATGCAGGATGGTTGCCCTTTCGAGGGCTGGACACATCGAGATCGCTTGCTGCCACACGGTACGCAATTGCTCACTGTCGGGTTGTAGTAGCTCCGCCGGGTTTTTCCCTTCCGGGGGAAACTCAACAGTGGCCCCAATCCAGTATTCGTCGGCCCCTAGCGGGACAAGATGCACATCTTCTCCAGTGATGACGGGTTGCTGGTGGGGTAGCTCCAGCGGTGTGGGGAACTTGATGCGAATGGCCTGTCCCAAAACGGGACGAATGTCGGTGGGTGGGGGAAAGGGTTTGGTGAGTGCCGTGGCCCCAATTCCAGCCGCGATAATCAGCCAATCGGCCTCGATCGCGCCTTGAGAGGTGTCAATCCGAACCTTGGCATCAAGCGGCACAATCGTTGCAACTTGGGTATTGAAGTGAATAGTTGCGCCTTGCTGTTGGGCGGCCAGAACCAGAGCCTGGGTTAGCGCGGTGGGATCAACTTGCCGATCGGCGGGTGAGTAAATTGCCCCAATGACTCGTTCCAGATTGAGCTGCGGATAGTTAGCGGCGAGAAAAGCTCGATCGCAAATCTGTAATTCCCATCCTTGCTGCTGCCGAATCTGGGCGAGAGTTTGCCACCGTTCCAGCTCTTCCCCAACAAAACAAAGCCGCAAAATTCCCTGTTGATTAAACGGAATCTTGCGACCTGTTACAGCTTCGAGCCGAGGCACCCACTGGTTGTACTGCTGAATGCCAAACAACCGCATGGTCAAGTTGTTGCCCTTTGGCTTTTGGCTAATGGCTCCCATCAGCACGCCCAACGCTGCTCCGGTTGCAGCCTGAGCAGGGCCGAGTTGCTGTTCCACAACCGTCACGCTGAGGTGGGAAGACTGGCTTAGCTCGTAAGCGATCGCCGCTCCCACTACGCCACAACCAATGATGACAACGTGCAACGCTCGATCTATGCCGCCAGATTCGTGCGGGCGGCTTCAGGAATCAAGCTCAGGAACTCATCAAAATCCTTGAGCGCTTCCGCATATTTTTTGATGGCAGCCTGAAAGTTTTGGTTTTGAGCAGCGAGATCGATCGCCACTAAATCGTCGAATACTTCCTTCGCCAGCTTTTTCGCACCGGGTTGTGCGTCAGGTAATAGAGTCCGTGCTACGTTCAGCATTTTGACTCGCAACTCACCCAATGGCCCATGAATAAAGTTACGAGTAAATGTCCAATCTTTTTGATTAATCAAACTGCCAAGCTCTGGCAAGCGATCGCGCATTTGTTGTAAATCTGCCGTATACTCCCCCAATTGTTCCAGTTGGTCGCTGGTATAAGTCAGCGGCTTCTTCACTTTTGCCGCCTCGACGCTGTGTACGTTCAGCATCAACGCTGTTACCAGCGCCAGGATCATCGCCAAAACAGACCGATAGTTCACCATAAGAAACCGTTTGACTCACTCTACTTGATCAATACTGCCTACTTAATCAATACTGCGCCTTTATTCAAATGAAAGGGGAGCTTCGTACAGTAATGTATACCAAAACAGGTGTTGTTGGAGTACGGAGCAACGGGATGAAAGTTTTGGTGACTGGGGTCGCGGGTTTTATTGGTTATCATTTGGCGCAACGCTTACTCAAGGATGGTTTCCAGGTGCATGGCATCGACAATTTGAGTGAGTACTATGATGTCTCCTTGAAGAAGGCTCGCCTGGAACAACTCCAGCCCCACGCTGCCTTTGCGTTTCAGTATCTGGATTTGAGCGATCGCCCTGGTATGGCGCAATTGTTTCAGGCCCATCGGTTTGATTATGTGGTGCATCTGGCGGCGCAGGCGGGCGTGCGCTATTCGTTGCAAGACCCCTGGACGTATATCGACAGCAACATGACGGGGTTTGTCAACTTACTAGAAGGCTGTCGGCAGCAACCTATTCGCCATCTCGTTTTTGCGTCTTCCAGTTCGGTCTACGGGGCGAACACGAAAGTGCCCTTTGCCGTGAGCGATCGCACTGATTTTCCCGTCTCGCTCTACGCCGCCACCAAAAAAGCCAACGAGTTAATTGCCCACACTTATAGCCATCTCTACCAAATTCCCATGACCGGCCTCCGGTTTTTTACCGTGTATGGTCCGTGGGGCCGCCCGGACATGGCGTACTTTAAATTTGCCAGAGCGATCGAGAGGGGAACGGCGATCGAGGTTTACAACTATGGCAAGATGCAGCGCGACTTCACCTACATTGACGACATCATTGAGGGCGTGGTTAGAACGACGCAGCAACCACCCCAAAAAACCTTGGCCGAGGTCACTTCAGGAGCAGCGAACCTGAACAGTCAAGCCCTCTTTCGGGTGTATAACATTGGGAATAACAACCCAGTGGAGCTGATGACGCTGATCCGGTTGCTGGAAGAATCACTCGGAATCACGGCTACATTGAATTTATTGCCCATGCAACCCGGCGAAGTGCTGGCGACCTATGCCGATGTTGCCGATCTATCTCGCGAGATTGGGTTTACGCCTGCAACCTCGATCGAGGAAGGGATTCAACGCTTTATCGAGTGGTATCTGGCGTATACACGTTAAACCTTCAGCGCAGATGAGCGATCGCTGGTGACACGAAACTCACCGCGATCGTCGCGATCGACCTCAAGTAGTGACGCTTCTCCCGTAATTAACCTGGCTCCCCGACTGCGAGTGAAATAATTCCAGCCCCACTGCAACATCACAATGAGCTTGTTATCAAACTCAATCAGATAGAAGATGTGGGCAAAGACCCAGACAAACCAGGCCAGCGGTCCCGACAGTTTGACCTTTTTTAGATCGGCAACGGCCTTGTTTTGACCAATGACCGCCAGACTGCCCGCATCCCGGTAAGCAAAGGTAGGAAGAGGCCGATTAGCCAGTCGCGCAGCCACCAGCTTCGCCACAAACTGGCCCTCCTGCATAGCGACAGGTGCGATCCCTGGCAATGGCTTGCCGCCTTGGTGCGCATAATCCGCCAGATCCCCAATCACAAAAATATTGGGATGCCCAGCCACACTCAAATCTGGTTCTACCAGGACACGGCCCGATCGATCCAGGGCCACCCCCGTGCGATCGGCAAGAACCTGTCCCAGGCTCGATGCTTTGACTCCAGCAGCCCAGAGAATCGTGCGGGCTGGAATTTCCTGAACTTCGTCGCCCTGCTTGGCAGTCACCACATCATCTTGAATATTGGTTACCAGCGTTTTAGTTTGAACTGTGACACCCAATGCCTGTAACGCTTCCGCTGCTTTAGCCGAAAGTTCCGGTGGGTAAGGCGGCAACACCCGATCCATGCCTTCTAGCAAAATAACTTTAGTTTCCGTTGTGTCGATGTTGCGGAAGTCTTTTTTGAGCGTGTTGAACGCGAGTTCGGCGATCGCCCCGGCCAGTTCTACCCCCGTTGGGCCACCTCCCACAATGACAAAGGTCAACCAGGCTTGGCGCTTGGCCGGATCGAGTTCTTTCTCTGCCGCTTCAAAGGCCACAAAGATGCGTCGCCGCATATCCAGCGCATCTTCCACCGTCTTCAGGCCGGGCGCGACAGTTTTCCATTGCTCGTTGCCAAAGTAATGATGACTCACCCCTGTCGCGACAATGAGTGTGTCGTAGGATACCTCCTGGGTGGCCAGCTGAATGGTTTGTTGCACCGGATCCACATCCACCACTTCATCCATCAAAACGGTGGTGTTGCGTTGGCGGCTGAGGACGCCTCGCAGGGGCGAAGAAATATCGGCAGGGGAGAGCGTGCCGGTTGCGACCTGATATAACAGCGGCTGAAACAGGTGAAAGTTGCGGCGATCGATCAGCGTTACTTGCACAGGTAGCCGACCAAATTCCTTGGCTGCGTATAGCCCTCCAAACCCGCCGCCCACAATAACTACACGGTGGGGGGACAATTCTGTGTTGCCTGACATATTGAACCAATTTCCTTGTTGGGTTTACCTGGGGCTAAAACAGATGTAAGGCTATTCAAGATTTCGCGCCTTCATCTTAGCCCATCAACTTGAAACAACACGTAACGAACACTACGCTTCAACTTGGTGAATCCGCAGCCGCGATCGCCAGTGGAAAGTTGTGATGCACCTGCCACCGTTGCCCATCATGCTTGAGGAGGCTGAGATCCGTCGCCCGCCACGCCAACTGGAGCGATCGACCTTGAAACTCCGACCATGCCAGATGAAAATTCTGCTTCGTTAAGTCTCGAAAGGCCACCGTCATATGGGGTTTGAAGGATCGTCCCGCCGCTCGCCCATCGATGATGCCCAAGGTGGCTTGCAGCCAGATGGTGAGCCGCTGCTGAAGTTCCAATAACTCCGGCGTCCGTTCCACATCAAGGTAGATCACGCGGGGTGGAAATGCGGCAAAGCCATGCAGGTCGATCGAAATGGCAACTTGAGTTGCGGCAAACGCGCCGAGCTGCTGTTCAAGCTGGGGCAAGTCGCTTAGAGGCCATTCAAACGGAGGTTGCAGGGTAATGTGAGGCGGCGACTTTTGGGCCGCTCGACTGGCATAGCGATCGGCAAACTGCTGCTTAATCTCATTCGCGTAATCCTGAATTGGTTGAGGGGGAATCAACGCCACAAACAATCGTTGCCTCACATCTGTACCCATGGGTTAAATCCGGTTAACAGAACAACAAGTCACCCGGCTTCAGGATTTAAGCTAGCGAATAGCGCATCCTGAGATGGGGTAAGGACATTTATCATGCCGTGGTTCGTAAAAATTGAAGAAGGGATTGTTGACAAACCCATTTTTGACCAATACGTTCCTGCTCACAAAGAATTTGTGCGGCGGTTGATTGACAAAGGCCACCGAGCGAAAACGGGTTATTGGGGTTGTTTTGGCGGTGGCATGTTGCTGTTTGAAGCGGCTTCGATGGATGAGGCGGTGGCGATCGTCGCCCAAGACCCACTGGTCGCGAATAAATGTGTTCACTACAAACTGTATGAGTGGCGCGTGGTCGTGGAGTAAAAGTGTTATCCTAAAACTTGACTCGGATCTATGCGATCGCAACGCCCAAATCTTGTCAGGACCGGAAGGTAGCAGCAATACGGGATGCTTGTGGTAGGCGTAGGCTCCGGGTCTCCGGCTTTTTACTCCTACCGCGCTTCATGAGTAGGATGTATCGGTTTTCCCCACGCAGAAAGGTAGGCAGCAAATTTGCTTTTTGCCTATGCTGGAATCACACACGATCGAGCAGGAGAAAGCAGTGATGGGTTTAGGGGATTTGGTGCAAAAAGCGGTTTACCTCGGTGTGGGCATTGCTTCCTACGCTGGTGAAAAAGCTGGCGAAAAACTGGGGGAATTGCGCATCCAGGCTCAAAAACTGGCGGATGAAATGGTGGCGCGAGGCGAAATGACGACCGAGGAAGCCCGCCGCTTTGTCGATGATATGGTGAACAAGGCGCAGCAGCCCAATGCCGTAGAACCACCCAATCAGGCTCAAGCCACTCAACCGCGCCAAATTGAGATCTTGGATGATGATGTGCCAGAGTCGAATCAAACTCAAGCGAATCAGACATCGGCCAATGATGTGGATGAGATGCGTCGCCGGGTCGCCGAATTGCAAGAAGAGTTAAGACGATTAAAGAAGGATTAAGCGCTTATCTGGGGTGCAATGTTATTGAGATGGCGATGAATTCGGCAAGACGGGCATTCGTTCTCCCCAAACCCTGGCAATCATTTGTAAATCGCCTGCGGGTGCGTCTTACGTTATGATGGCTGCACTGATTTCCGTGGATGAGTTTGTGATGAATTCCGGCGATCGCAAATTGGCTGTGTCTTCTTCGTTAGAAGCACAATCCTAAGTGGTTACCGCTTGGATAAGCCACAATTTGTAGCGTGGGCATCGCCCACAAAGCTAAGTGGTTACCGCTTGGATAAGCCCAATTTGTAGCGTGGGCATCGCCCACAAAGCCGCACAATCAGGGCTTTTGGGAAAGGTGGGCACTGCTCACCCCATTAGGAATTGCTGTAAGTGGATGTTCCACCGGAAGTAGCTATGGATAATTGGGCAAGTGAGTTTTTGAACATGTTTCAGACGATCGTAGAAGGAATTGAACAGTTGGCCGCTGATGTCGCCAAAGATGTGGAAGCCGCAGTCGATGGACTGGTGGAAGCGTCCGAGGATTTTGTGGAGCAGTTGGAATTAACGATCGCGCCAGATTTAGAACAGCGCCTGAACGAATTTTTTGATCCCATTCTGAAAGCATACTTGGGGTTTGAAGTCACTCTCAACGAGACTGTTCAGCCTGTTGTGAATACAGTTGAGCCGATGATGAACGACCACAAAGCCTGTGTGGGCTGTCGGCATTATCATGGGCAGGCATACAATGGCGTGATGTTAGTCTGCGGTATGCATCCGATGGGCTGGGACGAGGAAAAATGTCCTGACTGGGAATCTTTCTGGCCCGATCAATCTTTGTCGTAGGTCATGGTTGTCAGTTCCGCGCCCCCTCAACCGCCCTCCCTTGAAAGTGCCCTCAAGCATTACTTTGGCTACGACAGCTTTCGTCCAGGGCAACGCCAAATTATTGAAAAAGCCCTGCAAAATCGCGACCAGTTAGTTGTGATGCCCACCGGGGGCGGCAAATCGTTGTGCTATCAATTACCGGCGCTCCTCAAACCAGGATTAACGATCGTCGTCTCGCCGCTGATTGCATTGATGCAAGATCAGGTGCAGGCCCTGCAAGACAATGGCATTGCCGCCACCTTTCTCAATAGCAGCCTGAATGGCACCGAGTTGCGAGAGCGAGAACGGGCCATTCTGGAAGGGGAAACCAAGCTGGTTTACATTGCGCCCGAGCGACTGTTGAACGAGGGCATGTTACTAGATTGGATGGCGCAGGTGTATGTCGCCTCGATCGCGATCGACGAAGCCCATTGCGTCTCAGAGTGGGGTCACGACTTTCGCCCAGAATATCGTCAACTGCGGCAACTGCGCCAATGGTTTGCTAATGTGCCCATCATGGCCTTGACCGCCACCGCCACCGAGCGCGTTCGCCACGACATCATCACCCAACTGGAACTCACTGATCCATTTGTCCACAGCACCAGCTTCAATCGCCCCAATTTATACTACGAAGTCCGCTCCAAGCATAAACAGTCTTACCGCGAATTGTTAGACCTGATTCGGCAACAGGAGGGCACCTCTGGGATTGTGTATTGCCTCAGCCGGAAGCGGGTGGATGAATTGACCAATCGCCTGCAACTGGATGGGGTTTCAGCTTTGCCTTACCACGCTGGGATGGACAACAAATTACGAACTGAGCATCAAAGTCGCTTCATTCGGGATGATGTGCAAGTGATGGTGGCCACGATCGCCTTTGGCATGGGCATCAATAAACCGGATGTGCGATTCGTTGTCCACTATGACTTGCCGCGCAACATTGAAGGCTATTACCAGGAATCAGGTCGAGCCGGACGGGATGGCGAACCGGCCCATTGCGTGTTGTTTTTCGGGGCTGGAGATATCAAAACCGTCGAGTTTTTAATTAGTCAAAAGGTCGATCCGGCTACGGGTGAACCGTTAGAAGCGGAACAGCGCATTGCCAGCCAGCAGCTTCGCCGTGTGATTGACTATGCCCAAGCCACAGAATGCCGCCGCATTATTCAGTTGGGCTACTTTGGCGAATCGTTTCCGGGCAGTTGCAACAACTGTGATAATTGCCGTCACCCCAAACCGATCGAAGACTGGACGATCGAAGCCCAAAAGTTTCTATCCTGCATTGCCCGCGTTCGAGAGCGGTTTGGCATGAACTACATCATCGACGTGTTGCGCGGTTCTAAAAGTCAGCGCATCTTGCAGAATGGGCACGATCGGCTTTCGACCTATGGCATCGGCAAAGATCGTAGTGCTGACGAATGGAAAATGCTGGGCCGATCGCTGATTCATCAAGGGTTAGTTGATGAAACCACCGACGGCTACTCCGTGCTGCAATTGAATGAACTCAGTTGGGAAGTCTTGCGGAAACAGCGCACTGTGGCGATCGCCGTTCTCCCCAAGCCGATCGTCACAACCCCTACGCCTGCCTCCACTCAGGACACCGAACTGGTCGAAGACTTATTTCAACGGCTGCAAAAACTCCGGAAGCGGTTGGCTGATGAACAATCGGTTCCCCCTTACGTAGTGTTTCAAAATGCCAGCCTACGCGAAATGGCGGAAACTCAACCATTAACTAACACTCAATTCGCCAGCATTTCTGGTGTGGGTAGCCGCAAGTTAGAGCAATACGGCCACGTCTTTCTTGCCGAAATTCGGGCCTTTCGGCAGGAAAAAGGCATTGCCGCCAATCCGCAACCGCAGCCTGCTGCGATCGCTACATCCAGTGCCGCGATCGCGCTCTACCCTGCTGATACGCACTTGGCAACGTTCAAACTTTACCAACAGGGACTCAAGCCTTTTGAGATTGCCGAACAGCGGAACTTACGGCTCAGTACAATTACTAGTCATCTGGCAGAGCTAATTGAAATGGGCTACGACATTCCACTGGAGACGCTGGTGCTGCCTGCCCGTCAGGAAAGGATCGTAGCGGCAATTCAGGCTGTTGGCGCGGACTCACGGCGACGATTACGGGACTACCTGGGAGAAGTGTTCGGCTATGACGAAATTAACCTGGTTGTCGCCTGGTGGAGACGCAATAATCCGGCTCAAGGTTCAAGCTCAGAATCCCTGAGGTAAACCATTTCAACCAGCGATCGCCAATATATCTCTAGTCAGACCCTACAGGAATGAGCATTAAATAAGCTGTAATTTTTGTGGGATAGGCATCGTTCGACTGAGGTCTCGACAGAGAGGCTCGACCGAACTGCTCACGAACG